>Ga0233335_1000016_pt1 | contig 90132 bp, 79 predicted proteins | sample GEONDECOMP222_FD_180695 | JGI IMG/M metagenome (GOLD analysis project Ga0233335, IMG submission 180695) | Leaf litter microbial communities from Shasta-Trinity National Forest, California, United States - GEON-DECOMP-222 | ecosystem: Environmental > Terrestrial > Plant litter > Unclassified... | reverse complement strand
GCTTGATTTCCACGCGGTCACCGCGAGCACGAAGCCGGATTTCCGGACCATTTCTGAGTTTCGCAAGCGCCACCTCAAGGCCTTGTCGGGTCTGTTCGTGCAGGTGCTCAAGCTGTGCGCGCCGGCCGGCCTGGTGAAGCTTGGCCATGTGGCGCTGGACGGAACGAAGATCAAAGCCAACGCATCGAAGCACAAAGCGATGAGCTATGCGCGGATGCAGAAGGCCGAGGCTGCTCTGGCCGCCGAAGTTGCCTGCTGTTGATCTTGCCGCTGGCCGGGGCGATTTCACAGCTCTGGTGCAGGGCTGGCGGGCCGGTTTTCGAATGCGGCGATCGGCGCGATCTGAACCGATACGGGGCGCTGAGCGAGGGTCGCTCAGCGCTGGGGGCAAGTAACGGCGGTAGATTTCCTCGGCTTTTAAGATACCTGACGAGAAACGCGCGATGGTAAGGCTATCGTGGTTGGGGCTTGCTCCTGCAATTGATGCGCAGGGGTGCGAGCGAGAGCGTGGACGTCGCTACGCCGCATACGGTGGCCAAGGAGGCAGAGAGTTCGCGGCGAGCCGGGCGGCCGCGCGACTAGCCCGTGGATGCCGCGGCGCCAGCGATATTGCCGAGTGGCGTCGGTGCAGCCATCGTTGCCCGTGCACCTCGCCGCTGAGATCAGGCCGCCGCGCGTGGTTGCGGTGTCTTGGGTGCGTCGCAGCAGGCTCCGCTGGCGCTGGTTGATGCCGCCGCGACGCCGCTCGACGGCAAGGCGAATTGTACGGTGGGGTGCAACCGCGGTGAACCGGACCGGGCCACGCTGGAGAGTCGGAAGCATGGCCTGGCCGCTGCTGCTGAGCGCGGCGCGGATGTGGTGATGATCACGGTGCGCCAGGCGAGAGCCAAACGCGACTCGCAGCGGATTGCGCTTTTTGTGCCGGGATACGGGAGAGCAAAATGACGATCAGAGCGCATGTCTCCGGTCATCTCTGCTGACGGCAGGCCGAGCGCAGAAGAAAGTTACCGTAAAGAAGTGTTTGGCCACTCGACCTGCGGGCCCAACCAGAGATGCAGGCGGCTGGGACAACATTCCGCCGAGGGGCTCCGCTCGGCAGGCAATGCTCGATCGCGGACCCCGCGCGGAACAGTGGCAGGGCTGGCAGGTGGGACTATCGCTGCTGACCGGGGCGATTGGCGGTTCGCCCCAGCTACCGAGTGGACTGCTATAAAATTCCGCATAGTAAGTTGTAATATAGACATATTATCGCATCTCTTGGAAGGTTAGGGTGTTCGTCGCTGTGCGCGCCATGATCGACGACAGGCCCGCGATCAGCGCGCGGGCTATGGCGACCGCTACGCTTGTCGTGGGCGTAACGACCGACACCAAGGTGCGTGCCGCGATTTCCGGGCCGATTTTCGGTCTTGCGCCGCCACGGCCTCATCGCCACTTGAGGGCCAGACGGCGCCGGCACCCACCTTCTAGGTTGTGTCTTTTCGGTCACAGGGCGGTTTTTTGTGCGCTTGCACGGAAACTTCGCATTCTGTAGGGAGTTTGCGCTGTCCGATGTGACAACCTTAGAAAGGGGATTAATATGCGGAAGCTTGCCATTATCCTGGCACTTGCCTCCACTGCGCTCGCCACTCCCGCCCTCGCCCGCGACAAGTCGTGGTACGTTGGCGTCGAAGGCGGCGGCATGATTGTGGAAGACATCAACTATAACATCGCGGGCGTTAAGTCGGCTGCGACTGAGAAGAGCCATTACGGCTATGATGTCGATGCCGTTATCGGTTACGATTTCGGCCCGTTCCGCCTGGAAACCGAAGTCGGTTATCGCAGCGCAAACGGTAAGAACTATGCGTCGACTGTTGTGACCCCGATCACCACTGCGTCTGGCGCACGCGCCAACGCCGGTGCCGGCACGTACGGCTTCGGCACCAAGTCGAAGACCACAGCGCTCAGCTTCATGGTCAACGGCCTGCTCGACTTCGGTCCCGATGATGGCCTGCAGGGCTTCGTCGGCGGCGGCGTCGGCATGGCGCGGGTCAAGGCAAACTACGGCCTGACCTCGGGCTCGGACTTCGTCAACGACTCTGACACGGTGTTCGCCTATCAGGGCCTCGCCGGTATCCGCGCTCCGCTGAGCGCGCATGTCGATGCAACGCTGAAGTATCGCTACTTCTCGACGCAGAACGCCAAGCTGGTGGACATCTCGGGTCGTTCGTTCGACGGCAAATTTCGGTCGCACAGCATTCTCGGCGGTCTGACCTACAGCTTCGGCGAGCCGGCTGCTCCGCCGCCGCCCCCGCCGCCGCCGCCCCCGCCGCCGCCTCCCCCGCCGCCTCCTCCGCCGCCGCCGGCAGTGGTGTGCACGCCTGGGCCGTACATCGTGTTCTTCGACTGGAACAAGTCGGATATCACGCCTGAGGCTGCTGGCATCCTCGACAACGCACTGACGTCCTATCAGAGCTGCGGTAACGCCCAGGTCATGCTGGCCGGCTTCACCGATCGCTCGGGTACGGCAACGTACAACGTCGGTCTGTCGCAGCGCCGCGCGGACTCGGTGAAGGCATACTTCTCAGCACATAACGTGCCGGAGAGCGTCCTCACCACGCAGGCATTCGGCGAGACCAAGCCCCGCGTCGAGACCGCCGATGGCGTTCGCGAGCTCCAGAACCGTCGGGTGGAAATCACCTACGGTCCGGGTTCGGGCCAGTAATCAGATCCAGTTCGCACTGGATTTCATTGCTACAGAAGGGAGGTCGGTTCGCCGGCCTCCCTTTTCGTTTGTGCGGGCGAGATTAGCGGTTTCCGCGTTTGTGGGGATGTCACTTCGGGGCAGTTGCGTCGACGCGGGCCCTAAGCGAGGCAGCCACGCTGGCGCAGTGGGCGCGGAATGCCTCGCGCGGGAGCGCTCTCCCGCTCCGTTCGTTTCGAGCGAAGTCGAGACACCGGGCGTTGCGCAGTATTTCCAACTTCGTCCAGATGAGCGGGTTAGAGTGCCCTGGCTCTAGTCCAGCGCTTGCGCCAGCCACTCCGGCACGATCGCGTTGCCCAGCGCCTCGACGCGGCGGAGTTCAACCATTAGCCCGATCTCCTCGTAGCGGATGCGGGTGCGGTCGCCCGCCTCGCCGATCGGCGCCACCACCAGCCGGCGGTTAACCTTCGCGCGGTGGTGCATCCGCGCGGTATTCTCCTGGCCGACGTAGCACCCCTTGGTGAAGCTGACCCCGTTCAGCTCGCGCGCGTTGCACTCTAGCCACAGCGTGTCGCCGAGTTCGGCCACACCTTCGGTCACGCCAAGCGACAGCCGGTGCTCCAGCCAACCACCCGCCGCCGCGCCCGCCGGCGCCAGCCAGCGATGACCCAGCGCAGCCAGGCGAGGATCTGCCACTCCCGTGCCCGGTGTGGGTGACCAGTGCACCGCGCCCTCGGCCGGGGCGATCGCGATCGGCTTGCGCAGGCGATACATCGTCAGCCGTTTCGCTAGCGCCTCGGCCTGACCAGCCTCGCAGTCGATCAGTACCGCCTCGTCATCCGCCCATAGGAGGAAATCAGCAATCACCTTGCCCTGAGGGGTCAGCAGCGCCGACCAGCGCGGCGTGGCGGAGTCCAGCGTCGTCACATCCTGCGTGACCAATCCCTGAAGGAAGTCGCGAGCACCGTCGCCGCTTACGCGGATCAGCGCTCGGTCGGTCAGCGTACTTTCCATCGTAGCATCGGTCATACCGAAAAGGTAGGGACGATCCGGCGCGGGCGAAAGGCCCGCGCGTGGCCCATCTGATCCCGCGAACATAGGTTGCGCGCCTACCAACGCTCGCTATCTTGCCGCCAGATCGCGCTTTTTAGGATAACCATGGCCCGTATTGTGTTTGCGCTTTCTGGCGTCGCGCTGGCCGCGCTCGTCGCGCCCGCTTCCGCGCAGGATAAGCCCGCGCCCGTCGCCGCGCTGATCCGCAAGGTCGACATTGCCTATTCGCAATTCACGCTGAAGAATGGATTGCGGGTGATCGTACATACCGATCGCAAGGCCCCTGTGGTGGCGGTGTCGGTTTGGTATGACGTCGGCTCGAAGTTCGAGCCGAAGGGCAAATCCGGCTTCGCGCATTTGTTCGAGCACATCATGTTCAACGGCAGCGAGAATGCGCCGGGCGATTTCTTCGAGCCGATCAAGCAGGTCGGAGGTACCAATATGAACGGATCGACCACCTCCGACCGCACCAATTATTTCGAGACGGTGCCGCGTGGGGCATTGGACCGTGTGTTGTTCCTTGAAAGCGATCGGATGGGCTATCTGCTCGGTGCGATCACCCAGACGCGCGTCGACAAACAACGCGGCGTCGTCCAAAACGAGAAGCGCGGGAATGACAACCAGCCCTATGGTCTGGTCCAGTACAAGCTCAATGAGGGATTGTTCCCGCCGGACCATCCTTACGGCCACACTACGATCGGCTCGATGGCCGATCTGGACGCCGCGAGCCTCGCCGACGTCAAGAGTTGGTTCCGCGATCATTATGGCCCGAACAATGCTGTGGTAGCGCTGGCCGGCGACATCGACGTCGCGACCGCGCGGTTGTTGATGGAGAAATATTTCGGGGGCATCCCACGCGAGGCGCAGAACAAGGCTCTGCCTGCGCCGGTGCCGACGCTGGCGGTGGCCAAGAGCGATACGATCAAGGACCGCGTTGGCGCGGTGATGATCAGCCGCAACTGGGCAGTGCCGGGTATCGACAATCGCGAGTCGATCGCGCTCGACGTAGCGGCCGGGGTTCTGGGCGGACTGTCGAGCTCGCGGCTAGAAAATGCGCTAGTGCGGCGCGAGAAACTGGCGACCTCGGTCAGCGCGTATAATTCCAGCGAGACCCAGGTCGGCACCTTCACCGTCCAGGTGTCGGTGCGGCCAGGGGTCGATCCGGCGGTGGTTGCCACCCGGCTGGACGCCTTGATTGCCGATTTCCTCCAGACCGGTCCGACCGCGGAGGAGGTGCAGCGCTATATAACGAGTAGCGTCGCGGGCAAAATTGCGGGGCTCGAAGCGGTTGGCGGCAAAGCCGCGGCGCTGGCATCGGGCGCGCTCTTTCTGCACGATCCGGATTATTATAAAGAAGAGTTGGTCGACCTCGCCGCGCAGACCCCAGCACACGTCAAGGCGGTCGCGGACACATGGCTGCGCCGTCCCGTCTATGCGCTGACCGTCGAGCCCGGGCCCCGCGACGCCTATGCCGAAGCGCAAGTTCCTCCGCAGAAAGACCTGCCACCCGATCCGGTCGTGGTGGCCACGGGCGCACGCGGAGCGATGCCGGGAACCGGCGCGGTGCCCGATTTGAGCTTTCCCAAGGTCGAGCGCAGCCGGCTCTCCAACGGGATCGAACTGGTCTACGCCCAACGAGATGCGGTGCCCTATACCCGCGCGGTAATCAGTTTCGACGCAGGGGTGGCGGCTGATGTCCCCGGGCGACTGGGCACGCAGCGGCTCACCGTAGCGATGCTGAGCAACGGCACCACAACCCGCAATTCGATCGCGATCGCCGAGGCCAAGGAGGGGCTCGGCGTCGGGATGGGCGCGGCGGCGAGTCTCGACCGGACCTATCTCACGCTGGGCGTACCGAGCGCCAATCTTGGGCCGGCGATCGACCTGTTCGCCGACGTCACCCGCCATCCCGCCTTCGCTCCCGATGAGGTGGCGCGTGTCAGGAATCAGCAACTCGCCACCATCCGCCAAGAGCTGACCAGCCCGGGCGCGCTGGGGACGCGGGTGATGCCACGACTGCTCTACGGTCCGGATTCTCCCTATGCGCGTATGGCGGGCGGCACCGGTGACCCCAAGGCGGTGGCGCTGCTCAGCCGCGACGATTTGATCGCCTTCCAGCACGCTTGGCTGCGGCCCGACAAGGCGAAGATCTTCGTGGTCAGCGACCGTCCGCTTACCGAAGTAAAGGCGCTATTCGAGCAGCGCTTTGGCGATTGGCGAGGAGAGGGGCCGGCGGGTGTGAAGAGCTTCGCCGCGCCGTTCGCGCCGGCCACGCCGCGGATCGTGCTGATTGATCGGCCCGATTCGCCGCAGTCGACGATTACGGGTGCGATCCCGACCACGCTGAAGGGATCGGACGAACTGATCGCGCTGGTCACCGCCAACGATGCGCTAGGCGGCAATTTCTTGTCGCGGATCAACATGGACCTGCGTGAAGGCAAGCATTGGGCATATGGCGCGGGGGGCGGGTTCCAGCGCTCCGAGCACGCCGCGCCTTATTCAATCGGTGCACCGGTGCAGGCCGACAAAACCGGCGCATCGATCGCGGCGCTGACCGCCGACGTGACCGGCTTCGTGACCACCTCGCCGATCACCCAGGGCGAGTTTGACCGCGCGATTGCCAGTGCGATTCGCCAGTTGCCCGGCAGCTTCGAGACGTCGGAGGCGGTGCTGAGCGCGATGCAGACCAACGACCTGTTCCGCCGCCCGGACAATTATTATGCGACAATCACGCAAAAATATCGCGGGCTCACAAGGCCCCAGCTTGACGCTGCGGCAAAGGCGACGCTCGACCCGGCGAAGCTGATCTGGGTCATCGTTGGTGATGCGAAGACGGTGCGGCCGCAGCTTGACAGTCTCGGCCTGCCTGTCGAGGTGGTGCCAGCCGCGTCCGTGGCGGACGCGAAGTAATAGGAGATACGATCATGGCCGATCTGGATGGCAGCTACGAATGCGTCGTTAAGTCCCCGCTGGGCGACCAGAAGAGCACCTTGACGATCAAGGTCGACGGCGCCGCTTTTTCCGGCACCAACGCCGGCGCGATGGGCTCGGGCGACGTGAACGGAACGGTCGATGGCAACACCATCAGTTGGCAGCAGCAGATGACTGTGCCCATGCCGATGACTCTCGAATGCGAAGCGACGATCGAGGGCGATTCGCTGACCGGCACGGTCGGCGCGGGTGCGTTCGGGAAATTCCCGATGACCGGCACGCGAGTCTGATCTGCCTGCACTCCTCCCTCGCGGAGCGGGGGAGGAGCATTCCGCATCGCATTCGCCAGGTCCGTCATCCAGCGTATCCCGGTTCGAACCGGACGCGCTGCTCTACGAGGCAAGCGTCTATTGGGGTTGCGGAGCTGGCGAACGGTAGTTCCTAGCCTGCAGCATCCCGGAATTTCTCGTGGTGCCGGATTACTTCGTCGATGATGAACCGCAGAAATTTCTCCGAGAATTCAGGGTCCAGGTCCGCGCCGACCGCCAAAGCGCGCAGCCGCGCAATCTGCGTTTCCTCACGCCCCGGATCGGCGGGCGGTAGCCCCGCTTCGGCCTTGTAGCGGCCTACTGCCTGAGTCACCTTGAAGCGCTCGGCGAGCAGGCAAATCAGTGCATTGTCGATATTGTCGATGCTCTGGCGATAGCGGCGGAGCGTGTCGTCGGACATCTTGGGAAATCCTGTGTTTCGGTCAGATCCCCCTTTTGCGGGGTCGGCGCGCGCGCGCAAGGCTTGCCTTTGCGGCGCGGGGGCTCCAGAGCCCCGCAGGTTATGACAGCGACGCTTCACCGCCTTGATCGCGCCCCGGCGCCTTCGCTCGATCCGATGGTCGCGCTTGTCGCCGCTGATATGAATGCGGTGAACCAGGTGATCCTGTCTCGGATGCAGTCCGAGATCCCGCTGATCCCTGAGCTCGCAGGCTATCTGATCTCGAGCGGTGGCAAGCGGATGCGGCCGATGTTGACGCTGGCCAGCGCCAGATTGCTCGATTATCCAGGTACGCGGCACCACCGGCTGGCTGCGGTGGTGGAGTTCATCCACACTTCGACCCTGCTACATGACGACGTGGTCGACGGGTCCGACCTTCGCCGGGGAAAGCGCACCGCCAACATCATCTGGGGTAACCCGGCGAGCGTGTTGGTCGGCGACTTCCTATTCAGTCGCTCGTTCGAGTTGATGGTCGAGGACGGGTCGCTGAAGGTGCTCAAGATCCTGTCCAGCGCCAGCGCAGTGATTGCCGAGGGCGAGGTCAATCAGTTGTCGGCCGCGCGCGACGTCAATCTCCCTGAGGAGCGCTACCTCGACATTATCGGCGCTAAGACTGCAGCGCTGTTTGCTGCCGCTTGCCGGATCGCGGCGGTGGTCGCCGAGCGCGGCGAGGCGGAAGAGCTGGCGCTCGACGCTTATGGCCGCAACCTCGGTATCGCCTTCCAGTTGGTCGACGATGCGATCGACTATGTCTCGGACGCGGATACGATGGGCAAGGACGCCGGCGACGATTTCCGCGAAGGCAAGATGACGTTGCCGGTAATCCTGGCATATGCGCGCGGCGACGCCGAGCAGCGGAAGTTCTGGAAGGCAGCGGTCGAAGGGCACCGCACCTCGGACGAGGATTTTGCGCATGCAGTCTCGCTGGTGCGCAGCGCGCGCGGGGTGGATGACACGCTGGCGCGGGCGCGGCATTATGGCCAGCGCGCGATCGATGCGCTCGGCGGCTTTCCTGCAGGCAAAGCCAAGGACGCGATGATCGAGGCGGTGTTGTTCGCGGTGGCGCGGGCCTACTGAATTTCCCTTACCCCAGCGCGCTGGGGTGAAAGTCAGCCTTTGTTTGTCACACGCCGCTTGGCGGCGCGCATTCCGCCCAGCGCGCGCGCGACCAACAGTCCATCGATCCCGGCATGGCCGAGTCCCAGATGGTCTGGCCGCACTGCCAGCGCATCGCCCAGCGAAATCGTACCCGACTTGAGCGCCACCTGGTGAATCCGGCCCCACAGCCGCGCGGTCTCCCAACGGATCAGCGTGCGGCTCTCCGCATCTACCTTGCGCTGACCAAGGAAATGCTGCTGGAGCATCGCCAGCGTCTGGCCGAGCCTAGCCAGCGTCGCGCGATCCGGCACCGGTTTGCGCAGCATCACATGGGCCACCACCCCAGCCGCCCGCGCCTCGGCATCGTTGAACACCTCGGCGTAGCGGCCGGCAAGCACCTGGCCGGCGCTCGCGGCCATCGTGTCGGTAAAGCGCTGCGAGGCGCCGCCGGTGTGGCTGCGATAGATGAGCAACTCCTCGTCGAGCCGTGCCACCCGGCCAACCTTCGACAGGCGGTGGTAGAGATCGAAATCCTCAGCATAGAGCTGGTCCGGCCGGGTGAAGGGATCGAGCCCACGCGCCGTCTCGGCGCGGATCATCACCGACGACCAGACCAGCGGATTCATCACCCAAAGCAGCCATTCGACCATCGGCGGGGTGGTGACCGGGGGGAGTCGGGCAGGGACGATTACCCCCTTTTCGAGCAGTGCGGCGGCGGTAGCGAGCACCACCGTGTCGGGATGGGTGTCGAGATAGGCGACCTGCCGCGCGAGTCGCGTCGGGCGGCAGAGATCGTCCTGGTCGAGCCCGGCGAGATAGCGTCCGCGCGCCGCGGCGACCGCGCGGTTGCGCGCGCGCACCGGGCCCTGATTGACCTCCGATTCGATTAGCCGGATCCGCGGGTCGGGAAATGTACGCACAACGTCGCGCGTGGTGTCGGTCGAACAGTCGTCGACAATTACCACTTCGAAATCGGTCAGGGTCTGGGCTTGCAGGCTAGCGAGGGTCTCGCCGATCAGCGCCGCACCATTATAGGCGGCCATTACGACAGAGACCGTGGGGATGGTCATGCGACCGCGCGCGCGGCTTCGCCGAGCACCTGATCGACGATCATCAGCCCGACGTCATTCTGCCACAGCCACAGGCCATTAGCCTGCCCTGAAAAGCTCGCCTCGCCACCAAGTCGGCCATGCGGGACGAAGCCTGCGGCCAGGCCGATGCCATAGACCCCCGGAAGCGCGGCGCCGCTCGCGTCTATCACCCGACAATCGCTGTCGACCATCGGCAGGCCCTGGTCGGCGCGCAGTGCGATCCGCGCGCCTGCCGCGTCACTCAGCGGCAGCGCATAAGGGCGATAGCCCAGCGCGGCGATCACTAGGTCGGCCTCGGCGAGATAGGCGCGTGCGGTTTCGTCCGCATCGCCGGAGATGCGGTGGGTGGCCAGCCGCGGATCAGCGGTGCGGCCATCGATGCCGAGGATTCGCAGCACTAATTCACGCGCCTCCAGACGGAAGCCGCCGAGGCGATAGACGAAACCGCTGACCGGGCAGATGTCGCCGGGCCCGAAATCAGTGAAACCGTCAGCATGGGCTGCGTCGGGCGTCGGATAGAACGGCCGTAGCGGCCGGCGGTGGAGCAGGGTGATCGCCCCCGCGCCGAGCGGCAGGCTGCCCTTGAGCAGCAGCGCGACCGTGATCACCGCGCTGGTCGAGCCGCCGACCACCACGATCTTGGGCGCACGCTTGCCCGCCAGCAGATCCTGGACCTGAGCGAGACCGCCGAGTGCGAGCACCTCGTCCGACTGAAGCAGTTTGCCCGCCGCGGCCTCGGCAAGCGGGACGCCGGCGACGACCTGCGCGGCGAGCCGGTCGAGCGGCTGGTGCCCGCCGGTGGCAAGGATTAGATTTTCGGAAAGCTGATCGAACTCCTGACCGTCGGTGCGGCGACGCAGGCGGGTACTCCACAAGCCGGCGGAAGTACGCTGGCTGCCGAGCACCTCGTGACCGGTGTGAATCGTACCGCCGCTTCCGCGCACGATATCGGCCAGCCGGTCGCCGGTCGCGCGCACCAATGGCCCTACCTCGACCAGCGGCACGCCCAGCGCGTCGGTATATCCGGCAACTGCACGGCCGGCGGGATGGTCGACCAGCGCTGCGATTTCGGGGTGAACATTATCCTTCACCGCGGTGAGGAAGGTTGTGGCGGTGCTGTCGGAGGTGATCGCATATTTGCCCAACCGCCCACCGCCGAGCGCGTCGTCGCGTTCGACCACCACCAGCCCACGCGCGAATTCGGGCAATTGTCCGCGCTTGGTGGCGGCGGTGAGCAGTGCAGTGCCGGCGGGGCCGCCGCCGACGATCAGAGCGGTGGCGAGGGTCTGGCGGGGCATGGCAGCGTCTTTCGGTTGGGTGGCGCAGGCGGCGTGCAGACGCCGGGCGATGTGGCGCGCATCCTCCACCGTCATCGCGTCGGTGATCGGGAGCGAGAGCATTCGGTCGGCGATTAAATCGGCAACCGGCGTCGGTTCGATCACCGCATTGGCCCGAACCCAGGGTTGCTGGCCGAGGTGGGGTGAAAAATATTGGCCGACGCCGATTCCGTCGGCCGCGAGCGCGGCAACGACGTCGGTGCGGCGCCCGGTAAGTTCGGGCGGCAGCATTGCGCCCATGAACTGGATCGCGCGGCGGTGGCCGGAGACGCGCTGCACAGCGACGCCGTCGAGTGCGTCGCGATAGGCAGTCTCGAGCGCGGTGCGGTGTGCGCAGACGGCCTCGAACCCGCCGAGCTTGGCGTTGGCCATTACCGCCAGCACTTCCGGCAGCTTGGCGTTGAGGCCCGGCAGCGTCGCACTGCGGCTACCCTGGAAACCGAAATTGGCCATCGCGCGCAACGTTTCAATCGCGGCCGGATCGCCGTGGTGGATCAGCCCGCCCTCGGCGACCGCAAAGGTCTTGGTGGCGTGCATCGAGAAGACGGTGGCGAATGGCGCGTCGGCGCCGAATCCTAGCCCGCGATCGTCGCGCGTGCCGAGCGACGAGGCGGCATCGATCACTACTCCCACCCCGAAGCGGCTCTGCAGCCAAGCATAGCGATCGAGATCGATCGCGTTGCCAAAGGTGGCATAGGGCACGATCACCGCGATTCGGTCACCATGCTGGACCAGCAGCCGCTCCTCGGCCTTGGCGCAGGCGCCCCAGTCCTCGGGATCGATGTCGCACACCAGAGGCACCAGCCCAGCCCAATGCGCGGCCTGGGCGGTGGCCGCGAAGGTGAGCGCCGGCATCAGCGCGAGTCGCCCCAACGTGGGGCCGGCTGCGTGGCGGATCGCAATCATCAGCCCCAGCGTGGCGTTGGCGACAGCCAGGCTCGCGCCCTTGCCGTCGAACAGTGCCTGCGTCGCGTCTTGCTCGAAGCGTTGGACTTCGGGGCCGTTGTTGCTGAAGATTCCCGAGGCCTCGACGCGGCGCAACGCTGCGCCCTGCAGGCTGAGCCGGGGAGGATTGGGAGCGATCAAGGGTAAGTAAGTCATCGCAAGAGGCGTCCGGGGATCGTTGCGAATCCGGTATCGCATTGACCGAATAACAATCGGTTACCTCGCCGCTAAGGCTTAGGCAGGATTTGGCGGAGGGCAGACGTAACCCATTCGTCGGCCCGATCAATCGCCGCGCAACGCGCCGCTAGGCGGCTTCGCGCGTTCCGGATCGCCGCCACACCACCGGCCGGAAGATCGCCACAAGCACTAATTGCTCGCGCGCCGCAGGCGGCGGCGGAATCATCAGCACGCCCGTGTTACGCGCCTGGTAGAGCCCGGGCGCGGCCTGTTCCATCGCATCGACGATGAAGGCGGCCGGCGTACCGCGCGAGGCGGCCTTGCCTTCGAGCGTGTCGAGCGGGTGGAACGCGACCTCGTCGATCTGCACCCACTCGGCAATCGCTCCGAACTGCATCGCTACTGTCAGCTGGCTCTTACCAATCGGCACCATCACCCGATAATAGCCCTCGGCGGTCGGATGTGCGGCAAAGTCGATCACTGTCTGGCCATGACCATCAATCAGAATCGTCGGCAGTTGGACCGCGCCAACATCGAAGTCGCTGTTGCGCAGGTCGAAGGCAAATCGGGTCGTGCTGAACAGCGACAGGTTGAGCGGCAAGCCCTGGCGCTGCAGCTCGCCGGGGATGTACATCCGGCCGGCCTGATTGATGTAACTTAGCCCCTGGCGACGCAACCCGTCGGCAGATGCCTGGGGGTCAACCAGTCGGACCACCTCTTCGGTGCCGAGATTCACGTCATGATCAAAGGCGGTGAACAATGCCACCTCGGCCTCGACCGGCATGAACAGCAGCCGCGACAGCACGGCCGCCGCCGCCTGGCGGCGTGCGTCGGGTCCATCCGAGGCAGCCGGGCGAACGACCCCTGTCTCGACATGGACGGCAAAGTCGAGGCATGCGGCCTGTACCCGATCGCGGATCTCGCATTGCCCGCCTTTGAGATCGGCGGCGCGGCGGATCGGGGTACCTTCGGACGAATAGTCGATCGCTGAGCCTTGCGAGACTGTGCATAATTGTTCGATCACCGCGATGCAGCCACACAGGCCGTGCAGCATTTTGAAATCGTAATGACGGGTGTCGAGGAAGCCGGCCTTGTCGAGGCCGCTCTGCTGCTCTTCGCGCAGCAGCAGGTAGCGGCCCGCCACGTCGACCCCGAGCGCGTGGCGCAGCACCGGCTCGACCAGATTTTGGACAGTGCCATTATAGCCGAGATCGATCAATACCACCGCATCGCCGGGCGCCACCCCGGCGGCGCGCACGTGCGCGATTAAGCGCGCAGCGAAGGCGGCGGAGCGCTGGATGATTTTACGGGTGGTCGCCGGCTCCAGCACGAAGCGGCGCAACGCGGCGGTCGCCTCGGCAGGCTTTAGCTTGGCGAAGCGGGCGACTTCGTGGTCGTGCAGCAGCAACTGCCGGGCGACGACTGTGGGCGACGCGCGCTCGAGCGCGTCGAGCAGATAATTTTTTACCGCCGCTGCGTCGCGGTGGCTCGCGGCCGAGGCGGTGAAACGGCTGATTTCGACTCGCGCTGCGTTGATACCGCCGAGCGCTTCGTACACGCGCAGTGGCAGATGCCCGTCGCGCATCAAGAATAGCGGGCGCACCGGCTTGCCGAGCGCGGTCGACAGGGAGTCAATTTCTGACTGCAGCCACTCGACGAAGCCATACAACACCGGACCGATCACGTCGTGACCAAGTATATAGGCGTCGTCGCTCTCGGTACGCAGCGACAGCGCCGGGCGGTGCGGCTGATAGGCCGGAGCGGTGATGCGTACGGCAGGGTCGACCAAGGCGCTGGCGATCGTCTCGAGCCGCAGCCGATGCTCGGCGGCGGCGTCGAACTGGCGGAAATGCGCCGTAACGATGCCCAGCGCCGATGGCGCCTTCTGGTCGGCGCGCAAATTGTCGCCGAGATGGAGCAGGTCGGCGGGGGCGGCGTGAATAGCTTTCAGGACTAGCGGGAACAGCCCGTTGCCTTTGCCCACACCAAAGTCGGACGAAGCGAAAACCCGGTCGATCAGTGCAAGAACATCCTCGCCCGCGGCTGCGGCGATTAGCGCGCGGAGTTGCTGCTCGGAGAAATAGGTGTCGCTGACCACGATCACCCGGAGTCCCTGCGCACGTGCGGTCCGCATCAGGGCGACGACCGGCGCGAAAGCGTAGCAATGCCGCGCCTCGATCGCGCATTCGGCGGCAACGGCGGTGGCGATGGCGGCCGGGTCGGCGCCGGGCAGCAGCCGGCGGTAGATGTCCTCGATCGTGACTTCGGGCGAGCGGCGCTCGGCCGTGGCCGCCCGGCGGGCAGCGCTTTCTGCCCACATACGCGGCTCCGTGCCGCCACCGGGGAGCGTGATTTCGGCGAACACGTCTCGCGGAGCATGGGCGTTGCGCCACAACAGTGTGTCGAAACAGTCGAGCGACAGCGTGGTAATCCCCGGCGGGGCGGGATCGAGCAGTGCGGCGATTTCGTGCGCGTGCACAGTGTGGCAAATAGCGTCCGGCATCGGTGTCCCCAGTAAGTCGGAACAGCCATCAACGCAAAGGGTTAGCAAGTCGTTAACCACAAAGTCCGACGAGTGCCGCGTCGGTCTCGACCGCGCTCGCCGATACCATTCTGCAGGGAGCGCACGGACCGGTTAGAGGTCCTCGGACGGCTCGCTACCTCGGCCGGGTTACACGACCGAAGAAGGTGCTTTCCTCCATCCGATCGCTTTTGGCACCCATTCATTTCGGGGGGTGTCCGCCGTGCGGCGAACACCCCAATAGCTCAATTGCGCAGCGGCTTGCCCGTCGTCAGCATCGCCACGATTCGCGCCTGAGTGCGCTCATCCTTGACGCTCTCCAGAAACGCAGCGCGTTCCAGGTCGAGCACCTGTTGCTCGGTGACGGTATCGACCAGATCAGCCTCACCGCCGGTCAATACTCCAGCGAGTCGATGCGAGACGACCATGTCATAGTCGGTCGCCAGCCCCTTCTTGTGGAAGTCGGCCACCGCCATGTCTAGCCCTACCAAGCCGCTCTCGCCGGCCAGCCGATAGGTCGGCTTCTCGGGGGCGACATAACCCTCGACCAGGGCCAAGGCCTTGGTCTTCGCGTCTGCCAGCAGCCGATCGCGGTTCATGGTGATGCCATCCGAGGGCCGTAGGATCATCATCTCGCGCGCCTCAGCCGCCGATTTGGCGACCTGCGCGGTCGAGATCATCTGGAACACTTTCGACAGAACCGGCATCGGTCCCTTGGGTACCAGTCCAGACTTGGTCCAGCGATCCATCATCTCGCCATTACCGCCCCAGCCGGGGACCAGCCCCACGCCGCATTCGACGAGCCCTGCATAGGTCTCGGCATGGGCTTGGATCGCGTCTGAATGCAGAAGGATCTCGCAGCCGCCGCCGAGTGCGAGTCCCGCCGGCGCGCTGACCACCGGGAAGGGGGCATATTTGAGCGCTTTATATGCCTGCTGCCCGCGCGCGACGAGCGACTCCATCGCGTCCCACATCTTCGCGCTGACGGCGAACATGGCAGCACCCAAATTGGCGCCTGCGGAAAAATTCGATCCCTCATTATACACCACCAGCGCCTTGAAGCGCTCCTGAATGATCGGGATCGCCTGCTCGATTAGCGTGATCACCTGTTCGTCGAGCGCATTCATCTTCGCGGTGAACTCAAGCGCGACGACGCCGTCGCCGACGTCCCACAGCGCGGCCGAAGGGTTCGTCAGGATCGGCTGCGAGCGCAGCTTGATATCCTCTAGCAACACGACGCCCTCAGCCCGCGGCACGTCTACATAGTCACCGGAGAGGGAGAGATATTGGCGTTGGCCACCTTCGATCCGGTAGAACGTGCGGTCGCCCGCGGTCGTTAAGATCGCCGGCACGTCGCGACCGTCGGCGGCGAGCCGCTTGGCGAAGGCGCCCGGACCCATGCGGTCGATCAGTTCGAACGGGCCGAACTTCCAATTGTAGCCGAGCCTCATCGCGTCATCGATCGCGACCACGTCGTCCGCAGCCTCACCGACCAGCATGGCTGCGTAGGAGAGCACACTGCCCAGGATTGTCCACGCATAGCTACCGACAGCCCCGGGCGTGTCGATCAGCGCCGAAAGATCGCGGTCCGCCTTACCGGGCAGGTCCGCAGGCTTCTGCTCTGCGCGGTACTCGCCCGTGGCGAGGTCGAGCGAGAACTTCGTCCGCGTCGCCTTGTCGAAGCGGTAGAAGCCGCCTTTGCCCTTGCGGCCGGTGAAACCCTCCGCGATCATCTTGTCGACCAAAGGCATCGGCCGGATCGTGTCGAAATAGGGGTCGCCCGCGGGCAGAGTAGAGGACAGGCTCTTCGACAGCAGCGGCATCAGATCGACTCCGACGAGGTCGATCAGCCCGAAGATTCCGGTCTTGGGCACGCCCATTGGCCGGCCACCGATCTGATCCGCCTGTTCGATGGTGATGCCCTGATCCATCGCTGCGTTGATCGCGACCGCCAGCCAATAGGTGCCGATACGGTTGGCGATGAAGCCCGGTGTGTCCTTGGCGCGGACGATGCGCTTGCCCATGAAGCGGTCGACGAATTCCTCGACCCTTTCCGCCACGGCGGCGTCTGTATGTTCGCCGCGGACGATCTCGATCAGTCGCATGTAGCGCGGCGGATTGAAAAAGTGAGTGATCAGGAAATCGCTCTTGAATTGGTCGGTGCGTCCGTCGACCAGATGGCCGAGCGGGATCGTCGAGGTGTTCGAGGACACTGCAGCGCCGGGACGCTTCAGCGTTTCCAGCTTAGCATAAAGCGACTGCTTGATGTCGAGCCGCTCGACGATCGCCTCAACGATCCAGTCGCATTCGGCGACGCGCGCGAGATGGTCGTCGATATTGCCGGTTTCGACCAGTTTCGCGGCGCCCTTCGACATGAAGGGTGCGGGATCGGTCTTCAGCATCTTGGCGACCGCACCCTTGGCGACCGCATCGCGATCACCGCTCTCAGGCAGATCCCGCGGTACGATGTCGAGTAGCAGCACCGGGATGCCGGCATTGGCGATATGCGCCGCTATGCCAGCTCCCATCACGCCCGCGCCGATGACGCAGACCTTTTTGATTGTATCAGTCATTATGCGCGCTCCAGCACCGTTGCGATGCCCTGGCCACCACCGATGCACTGGGTGGCGAGCGCATAGCGCCCACCCTCCCGCGACAGGAGCGCCGCCGCTTTACCGACGATCCGCGCGCCAGTTGCGCCCAGCGGATGGCCAATCGCGATCGCACCGCCGTCCAGGTTGATCGTCTCTTCCTTGAGGCCGAGGTCACGGATGCAGGCGATCGCCTGACTCGCGAAGGCCTCATTGATCTCGACCACATCGAGGTCGGCAACGGTGATCCCGGCGCGCTCCAGCGCCTTACGCGAAGCGTAGATCGGGCCGAGGCCCATTGTCGAAGGGTCATTGCCCGAGACCGCGACCGACTTGATGCGGGCAAGGATCGTCAAGCCATGCTTGTTGGCGAATTCCTCCGAGGTGACGAGCACGGCCGAGGCGCCATCGGTCAGCGGCGACGAGGTGCCGGCGGTGACCGTACCCTCGGTGCTGAACGCGGGCTTCAGTCCTGCAAGCGCTTCGAGCGTCGTGCCCGCGCGGATCGTGCCGTCCTGGCTTACCGGGCCGGCCTTGGTCTGGATCGTGACGATCTCGTCGGACAGGCGACCGTCGGCGCGTGCCGCGGCGGCCTTATCCTGGCTCTTCACGGCGAAGGCGTCCTGCTCAGCGCGGGTGATCTGATAGTCGCGCGCCACATTCTCGGCAGTTTCGCCCATGCCCATATAGGCGCCGGCATTCTTCTTCGCGAGCTGTGGGTTAGGCAGAGGATTGTAGCCGCCCATTGGCACCCGACTCATTGATTCGAGCCCAGCGCAGATGAAGGCATCGCCCGCGCCGATGTTGATCTGGCCCACCGCGATATGGATCGCGCTCATCGACGATCCACAAAAGCGGTTCACGGTCATTCCACCCACCGACAGCGGCAGATCGGCCAGCAGGCCGATCATGCGCGCGACGTTAAGGCCTTGTTCTCCTTCCGGGAAGGCGCAGCCGAGGATAATGTCCTCGATCTCCGACGCATCGACGCCTGTTTTCTCGAGCAGGCCGCGGATGGTCTGCGCCGCGAGATCGTCTGGGCGCACGCGGGCGAGATCGCCCTTGCCGGCGAGGTGGAACGGCGACCGGGCATAGCCGGCGATAACGACGTTGGTCACGGAACTGTCTCCATCAGGTCGCCCGACGCGCGTGCCGGGCGGGATCTTGCAAACGACTCTATAGGTGCGTTGCTTCACGTTTACGTCAAGGGGAAGCGAACGACAATATGAGTCGGATCAGACGTACGCCTCAATTTGGAGAGCGTGTTGCCGGAGGGACGCGTTGCCTTGGATCATACGCCATACATGTCCGGTCGCTCCTGATGGGGGCATTCTCGTCAACTGCCGGCGGTGTCCACACGGTTTAGCAAGCCGGTGGGGGGGGCGAACGACATCACAATGTTGCGTGTTCGGGCGAAGCGCTCGCGATCCACCAAAGGTCTCAATACCGGCCGACATGTCCGTCACCCGGCCAGCGGCACCTCTGTGCTGCGCTTTTTCCTCAAAATGTAGATGTCCATGATCCAGCCGTGTTCCGCCCGCAGCGACGCGCGGCGCTCGATGATCGATGCGCGGACCTCGGCCAAAGGTCCGTTGACCAGCGCTTGGTGTGGCATTCCCAGATATGCGCCCCACCAGATCTCGACGTTTTCCGGCATTAGTGTTTCGAACGCGCATCCGCCGTCCAGCATGACAACCAACGTCTCCGCAGCCTCTGGCCATCCGCCATCGCGTAGCCGTCGCCCGGTCGTGATCGTGATCGGATTGGCCAGCGCATTGAGCGGGATCGCAAACGCCGCGGTCAGTGCCTGGATGCTGGTGATACCCGGCTCGACATGCAGCTTTATCTTCATGCCATGCCCGCGCAGGCGCTCGGCGATGCGTAGCGTACTGTCGTAGAGGGAGGGGTCGCCCCACACCAGCAAGGCGAGCGCGCCGCCGTTGGGCAGGTGGGAGCCGATCTGTTCTTTCCACGCCTCGGCAATCGCATCGTGCCAGCGGTGCACGGCCGCGAGATACGGCGGCGTCGTCTCGCGGACCGGTAGGTCGAATTCGACCACCCGCGTGGCCCCGCGCAGCACCGTTGCGCAAATCGTCCGCCGCAGATCGATCAGATCGGATTTGGCGTCACCCTTGCGCGGCAGCAAGATCAGGTCGGCTGCGTTCATTGCCCGTACCGCGGCAAGCGTCAGGTGATCCGGATTTCCCGTGCCTATGCCGATCACATGCAGATCGATCACGGGTTCGCCGTCGGTATCAGGGCGTGGAAGGTCGTCCCAACCATCCTCCACCCGGCTCACTCGCGGGGGCTCGCGAACGGTGAATAAGCGGTCTGTGGCCGGAAGCGCCGGTCATACCCTAGGGCATACAGGCTGCTCTCGGCGAAACCTTCGGCGGCCAGTACGCGCCCGACGAGGATGATCGCGGTGCGTTCCATGCTGTCCGCCACAGCCTCTTCGATGCCCGCGAGCGTCCCGCAAATGATCCGTTGGTCAGGCCAACTGGCGCGCCACACCACCGCCACCGGGCAGTCGCCGCCATAGGCCGGCGTGAGATCCGCGACGACCTGCGCGAGATTGGAGACCGACAGGTGGATCGCTAGCGTGGCGCCGGTCGCGGCGAAATTAACCAGGCTCTCATCGGGCGGCATTTTGCTTGCGCGTCCTGGCGTGCGGGTGAGAATCACCGATTGCGCCAGACCGGGCAGCGTCAGTTCTACCTCAAGTGCGGCCGCGGCTGCGGCGAATGCTGGCACGCCCGGCGTCACGCTGAACGGAATGTCGAGCGCGCGCAGCCGGCGCAGTTGTTCGCCCATTGCTGACCATATCGATAAGTCGCCCGAATGTAGCCGGGCGATGTCGTGCCCGTTGGCATGCGCGTCCTGGATGGCCGCCATGATGTCGTCGAGCGCCATCGAGGCTGTATTCAGAACCTTCGCGTCCTTCGGGCAATGATCGAGCACAGCCTCGGGTATCAGCGATCCGGCGTACAGGCATACTGGGCTGCGCGCGATCAGGTCGCGCCCTCGCAGCGTCAGCAGGTCGGGCGCGCCCGGGCCTGCGCCGATGAAATGCACGGTCATGACAGAGTTCCTTCGGCGATCGCGCACGTCGCGGTGCGATCGGGTGAGATGTGACGTGGGGCGAGCAACCGCGAGCCGGGTCCGGCAGCGGCGAGCGCGACCGCTTCGGCAACGCTGCCAGTGCCTCGCGCGGCCAAGCTGGCGGCAGAGTTGGTGAGGGTGGCGATGCCCTTGAGCGTCGCCGCCTCGATGAGAATCAGCGGCAGGCCCATCGCCTGCGCCAGTTCCGTTAGCGCGGGTGATTTGTCGCGCAGCGTGGCGAGCGCGGTGACGGGTGGATGACCATGTTGCGCGAGTGTCAATGCCGACTCCAGCGCGGTGAGGTCCGCCCCGCCGCGAAATCCGAACCCTGCGATGATCACAGCATGACACTCCATTGCACGATCGGATAACTCGTCTGCCACCCACGCCGCGTGCCGAGTGGCGCGGCCTCGGCCAGCTCGATGCGAAGCAGGGTGCCGCCCTTTGCCGCATGCCACTGGGACAGCACCGTTTCGGATTCCAGCGTCACCGCATTTGCGACAAGCCGCGTTCCCGGCGGTAGGATTGCCCACAAGATCTCCAGCAATGCCGCGTCCAATCCACCACCGATGAATACTGCGTCGGGAGCAGGCTGCCCCGCCAGCACCTCAGGCGCGCGGCCATCGATCACGCGCAATCGCTCCACCACCAAGGCCGCGGCATTGGCCCGCGCGCGGGCGGCACGCGCAGGATTATGCTCGAATGCCACCGCCTGAGTTGTCGGATGCGCTAGCAGCCATTCGATCGCGATCGACCCCGATCCGGCGCCGACGTCCCACAAGGTCTCGCCTGGCCGCGGCGCCAGCGCGGACAGGGTGAGTGCGCGCACCGGTCGCTTGCTGATCTGACCGTCGTGCGCGAACCAAGAATCTGGCCGGCCCGACGCGGCCGGTAACACCGCGCCGTCGCCTGCAAAAACCATTCCGAGCGCCACTGGATGGGCGATATCGTTGAACGCCGGCGCGGCCGCTGTCGTTTGCCGGACCCGCTCGCGCGGCCCACCCAGCGCCTCGAGCACATGCAACTCGGACTCCCCGAACCCCTGCTCGCGAAGATAGCTGGCCACCGCATCCACCGCGGCGCCATCCCGGATCAGTGCGATCGCCCGCCGCCCCGGCGCCAATTGCGCCCGCAACCGCGCGACCGGCGCTGCATGCAGGCCCAGGCACGCCGTCTCCTCCAGCGCCCATCCCAGTCTGGCTGCCGCGAGTCCAAAGGTCGAGGGTGCTGGATGCGCGTTCCATTCGGCGCTATCGAGCCGACGTGTGATGACGCTTCCCGCCCCGAACCAGAATGGATCGCCCGAGACCAGCATCACTACCCGACGCCCACGTTGCGCCAGCAGGGCATCGATCCCCGCGCCGAAGGGCACAGGCCAGGCGAGCGTCTCGCACGTCAATTCCGGCAGCAGCGCCAGATGCCGTGGCGCGCCCGCGACCAGTTCTGCGCGATCGATCGCCGCGCGGCTTGCCTCGGATAGGCCTTCATGCCCATCCTCCCCAAGCCCGATGATCGTCAGCCAGGCACGATAGGGAGCATCAGCCATGTGCAATATCCTGATCCTTGGCGGCACCACCGAAGCCAGCGCCTTGGCCAGTGCGCTCGCGAAGCGCGGTGTCCGCGCGACGCTCAGCTACGCCGGCCGCGTCGCCAACCCCAAGCCGCAGCCGGTGCCGACCCGCATCGGCGGCTTTGGCGGCGTCCAAGGCCTCGATCGCTATTTGCGCGCGCATGCCGTGACGCATCTGATCGACGCGACCCACCCCTTCGCGGCGAGGATGAGCGCGAATGCGATCGCCGCTGGACGTGCCGCAGGGGTGCCGACGATCGCGCTCACCCGGCCGGCTTGGGCGCCGGTCGCTGGCGATAATTGGCGCCTTGTCGCCGATATCGAGGCCGCCGTCGCTGCGCTCACGGGGCCCGCGCAGCGGGTGATGCTCGCGCTCGGACGGATGCATGTCGCGGCCTTTGCCGCACAGTCCCAGCACCAATATCTTTTGCGCTTTGTCGACGCGCCGACTACCGCGCCGATGTTGCCGCACCATACGCTCGTAATCGATCGTGGCCCATTTGGCGTCGAAGACGACGTTCGCCTGCTGCAACACCATGCGATTCAGACGATCGTCTGCAAGAACGCCGGCGGCATCGGCGCCCAAGCCAAGCTGGTCGCCGCACGCCGCCTCGGTCTGCCGGTGATCCTGATCGACCGCCCCGCGCTTCCGCCGCGCGACGAGGTGCACGGCGTCGACGCGGTGTTCCGCTGGCTCAATCATGACGCGGACCGCGGCGTATAAAGGATCGGCCGACCCGGCCGCTCGATCAGGCGGGTCTGGCTCGATCCGATGATCACCATCGTTCGCATATCCGCCATTTCTGGAGTTGCCGCGCTGAGCGGTACAATGCGCAAGACTTCCTCGGGCGTGCATACTGCGCGGGCGAACAACACCAGGCGATCTTCTCGGCACGCTGTGCGCAACACGTCCAGCGCCCGAGCAAAACCCTCCGGGCGAGCCTTCGACCGCGGATTGTAAAAGGCCATCGCAAAGTCCGCTTCGGCCGCAAGCCGCAGCCGCTTCTCGATCAGCGCCCAAGGTTTGAGATTGTCGGACAGGTTGATCGCGCAAAAATCATGGCCGAGCGGCGCGCCGGCGCGCGCGCTTGCTGCCAGCATCGCCGTGATCCCTGGCAATACGCGGATGTCGAGGGTACGCCATTGGGTCGGTCCGCTCTCCAGCGCTTCGAACACGGCTGCTGCCATCGCGAACACGCCGGGGTCGCCGGACGACACCACGACGACGCGCTTGCCCTCGGCCGCCATCATCAGCGCGTGGCGCGCGCGCTCCAGCTCGACACGATTGTCGCTCGCGTGGAGCGTCAGCGCGTCGCGCGGTGCGATCCGCGCGACATAGGGTAGATAGCCGACAATATCGCTTGCTCTAGCCAGTGCCTCGCTAACCTCCGGCGTGATCAGCGCTTCGTTACCCGGCCCGATCCCGGCAATCACGATCCAGCCGCTCACGGCCGCCGCCCGCTGCCGTGGATCAGCAGGATCGAGAAATAGGGGGCGATGGCCTGCGCATCGCACAATCGCGTCACGCGCTGCTCAGCCATCTGCGCATGTTCCACCAGCCATGCCGCGTCGTCGCGTCCGGCGAGGGTCACTGCGCGGCGTAATTTGTCCAGGTTGCGGCCGATCTTCATCACCACCAGCGCGTCGGTATCGCGAATCCGCTGCACGAGCTCTTCCTCAGGCATGGTCGCCGTCAGCACGGTCAGCACATCGTCGCCCCAGGTGATCGGCGTACCGCTCGCGGTCCAGGCGCCTGACATACCGGTGATCCCCGGCACCACTAGCACCGGCGCCATCCCTGCCAGTCGCGAATGCAAATGCATGAATGACCCGTAGAAAAAAGGATCGCCCTCGCACAGCACCACCACGTCTTCGCCGGTACCGGCGAGAACCGCCAAGTGCTGCGTGCACTCGGCATAGAATCCCGACAGTCGCGCATTGTAGCGCGGATCGGCGAGCGGAATCTCTGTCGTCACCGGATATTCCATCGGATATTCGATAGCGTCCGGGCGCAGCATTCCCGCGACGATTTTCCGGGCATGGCCCGGTCGTCCGACTTTACGAAAGAAAGCGATGTGCCGCGCGCTACGTACCAGCCGGTCGGCGCGCACGCTCATCAAATCCTGTGCGCCCGGCCCCAATCCCACGCCATAAATGGTCCCGCTCATTCGATAGGGCTCGCTAATGCGTTGATTGCTGCCACGGTGATCGCACTGCCCCCCATCCGACCCTCGACGATGCAGCACGGCACGGGCTGCTCTGCCCATAAGGCCGCCTTCGATTCCTGGGCTCCGACGAATCCCACCGGGCAGCCGATGATCGCCGCAGGACGCGGGCAGGTCGGATCTTCGAGCATGTTGAGCAGATGGAATAAGGCGGTTGGCGCATTGCCTATCGCCACCAGCGCGCCGCCCAGATGCGGACGCCACCGTTCCAGCGCCGCCGCCGAGCGCGTATTCCCCAGCGCCTCCGCCAATGCTGGCACCTCAGGATCGCGAAGCGTGCATAGTATTGCGTTGTCGGCCGGCAACCGAGTGCGCGTGACACCTTCGCTCACCATCCTTGCATCGCACAAGATCGGTGCGCCCGCGACCAGCGCTGTCCGCGCCGCTTCTGCAAAATGGGGTGAGAAGCGGATAAATGCGGCGAGTTCGACCAGCCCGGCGGCGTGAATCATCCGCACCGCCACGCGCTCTTCCGCGCCAACGAAGCGCGCGAGATCGGCCTCGGCCCGGATCGTTGCGAAAGACTGACGATAGATAGCCGCGCCGTCGGTCTGGTAAATATACGGCATCACTCTACTCCGAAATGCGCGAGAATTTCGCGCGAACTCAACCCGAGCCGCTCGGGGGACTCTCCGGCGCGCGCTGCGCGGGCAAGATCGAACCGGCCGTCGCGTCCGGTCAGCGTGACGTCCGCCATGCCCGGATGCGCACATCCCTTGGCGCAGCCAGAGACATGCAGTCGCCCCGCTACATGCGGCGCCAAGCGGCTGGCCAGCGCGCGCGTCGCCACCGTCGCCTGCGGGCACGCGGGGGCGCCCGGACAGGCGCTGGCGCGCATCGTTGGTTCGGCGGGATCGCGGGTAAGACCGGGCACGTCGCCCGGCACGCCATTTTCCAAAATTACGATGTGCCACGGGGTTATTCGCAGAGCCTCCCCGCCGCTACTGTTCATCAATGCCGCCAACGCGGGTGCTTCGACTCTACCGAAGGGCAGGCCATAGGCACGATTTCCAGGGATGACCGCCGCGCGCGCCGGAGCGGGGCGCCCCTGCCCAGATAGTTCCGCGGGAAGCGGGACCCGGTGTCGGACCATCCTACCTGCGGCGTTGCCGCCCGTCGCCACGAACCAGCGCGCAAGCGCGATCATCGCATCGACGGCGGTATCGCGCGTCACCGGCATCCCCGTTTTCCGGCCGTCGGCGCGCAAGATTAAACCGCCGTCCGAGCTGCGTTCGATTCTCACATCGGCGGAATCCTGTGTCAGCGACGGCGCGATTCCCGCATCCACAGCAAAGCCAAATTTGCCGGGTAACGCGGGCAATTCCGGCAGTCGTAGGGCAAAAGCGTCGATGATCGCTTCGCTATCGTCACCGGCCCGCCACTCCGGCGCGACGAGGATCGCGCGCCGTGCTTCCAGTTCGGGATTGCGATCGACCAGGTCGAGCTCCACCAGCCGCTCGAGCAAATCGCGCACTCCGTCCTGGCGCACGCCGCGAATTTGAAGATTCGCGCGGCTCGTCAGGTCTATTAGCCCGTTTCCGAAATGCCGTGACGCCGTGCACAGCCCGCCCACCTGTGTCGCCGTCAGGCGCGCGAGGCGCGGGCGGACGCGCATGATCCAGCCGTCGCCGGCTAGCATCGGCTGCCAGGCGCTCGGGCACCAGCCTGCGACCACGAACTTAGGCACGTCTGCTGTCCCGATGGATAGCGTTCGGCGCCGCACGATCGATGAAAGGCGTGACCATGATTCCCTCTCTCCACGCCGGAGCGACGACGGCGGGGCTTGCCGAACCATTCGGTCGAGGCGGGCGATGGGCGGGCGCGTAAACGCCCATCACCCGGCATCGATGCAGCCCCGGCCGCACGAATTCGTCGCTCAGACGGAAAGAACCGTGCCATGACCATCCCCTGGGCCAAAGCAAGAGCAACCGGTGCGCTGGCAGGTCTCCTGGCTCACGGGTCACGGCTCGATGCACGGCCTTCCCAGATCCAAGGCGAAAGCCGGGGTTCCAGTGGCTGCTCTTTCGAAAAGAGCCCTGTGCACCGCGCTCACCGTTTACAGTTGCAGGGACAGCTGCGGATTGGAGGAGTCCTCGCACCGCATTCCCATTCAAGCCTCTTTCGGGGCACCGGCGCGATTTCTCACACGCTGGAGATACTCTGGCGTGTGAGAAATCGCGATAGCTCAGAAAATGCGTGCTGCCCATAGGGTTTGGGCTTGCGCGCAAACACCTCGGTCCACCCCGTCTCATATCCGAAAGACGGCAATGCCCGAGCCCACCAGCCTCCTGCGGTGTTCTCTCGAAATTTCGCCGCGGGCTAGAAGCAAGGCCCGGGAATTGCTGGATGCTGTCGCTGCCGGCCGTGCCCGCGTGAAGACGCCGTCCGGCCCGGAACTTCAATATTTTAAGGTCATGTCTCGATCCGGCGTCGACCCAACGACCCAATCGACATCGGAGACAAGATCGGTCCGGTCAGGTCGAGTCGCCGTCCCGGGCTTTTGCATGGACTACGCCCCAAGGCTAGGTAAGGAACGATATTGGAAGGGGCGGCCCAAGACCGAGAAACGCCATGCAGCGTAGCGGTCGGCGCCGCGCAACTCGTTTCCGTTAATGGGCCGCTGAAATGGATGTCCCATCGAAGGTTTAAAGATTGGCGCTTTGCTCGTTCCCCCGCGGAACGCAACGAGCGGAGCGGGGTTGTGCGGGCATGTTGATGCTCGATCCCCAGTCCACCGTCCTCATCCTCATCGATCTTCAGAAAGGCATAGTGCCGCGGGCGAAAGCGCCGCGCACCGGCGAAGACGTCGTCGCCGCGTCGAAGGCGCTGGCGGGACGCTTTCGCGAAGCTGGGGCGCCCGTCGTGCTGGTCCATGTCGGTTTCACCGCGGGCGCGCTGCCAAGTCAGAAGGTCGACAAGCCGGGACTTCCGCCCGAGGGCACACCGGCCGAGTTCAGCGAATTCGTACCTGATCTGCGCCAAGCGAGCGATTTGGTCGTGCTCAAGCACCATTGGGGCGCTTTCACCGGGACAGACCTCGATCTGCAATTGCGGCGGCGCGGTTGCAAAACGGTCGTGATTGCCGGCATCGCCACTAATATGGGCGTCGAATCGACTGCGCGTTCGGCTTGGGAATTGTCCTATGACGTGGTGATCGCCGAAGACGCGACCGCTTCGATCACGCAGGATATGCACGCCTTTTCGGTGGGCAACATCCTGCCGCAGCTTTCGCGCGTAGTCCAATCGACCGATATCGAGTTCGGCGCTCTACTTTGAACCGCCTAGCGCAGGTCGGCCTATTATTGCTGGCGTCGTGTGGTCTCGCAGCCGCGCTTGAGGCAATCGGGCTTCCCGCCGGTCTTCTGCTCGGGCCGATGGGTGCCGCGATCATTTTTGCGGCGCGCGGAGCGACGCTGACGCTTCCGCCGGTTTTGTCGATGGCCGCTCAAGCGGCAATCGGATTGTTAATCGCTCCATCGCTTAATCCGACGGTGTTGGCCGATGCGGCGAAAGACCCCTGGCTGTTCGTCGGGGGTACGCTTGCGACGCTGGCGGCCGGGGTGTTGATCGGATGGGTTCTCGCGCGCTGGCGGGTGCTGCCGGGATCGGTCGCGGTCTGGGGATCGATGCCGGGTGCTGCCACTGCGATGGTGCTGATCGCGCGCGACGAGGGAGCGGACTGGCAGCTGGTCGCGGTGATGAGCTATCTCCGTGTCATCCTGGTCGCAGCGCTCGCCTCGATGCTCGCCGCGTTCGTGGCCGGACACGGTGGTGGGCACCCACCGGGCGGTGCGTGGTTTCCGGTTCCCGATGCGCTCGGTCTCGCCGAAACGGTCGCAGTCGGCCTAGCAGGGGCATGGGGTGCGAAGCGGCTCGGCGTACCTGCTGCCGCACTACTCGGGCCAATGGTGCTTGGCGCGGTCGTCGAAAGCGCGGGGATTGCCCATCCGCAACTGCCGGGCTGGTTGTTGGCGCCTTCCTATTTGCTCGTGGGATGGCGGATCGGGCTCGGCTTTACCCCCGAAATTGTCGCTACTGCACGGCGCGCCGCCCCCCGTCTGTTGCTGGCGACGGGAACGCTGGTACTGTTCTGTGCCGGCTGTAGCCTGGTTCTCGCGCGCCTGTCGGGTAAGGACCTAATGACTGCCTACCTGGCGATGAGCCCGGGCGGCGCGGATTCGGTCGCGATCATCGCGAGCTCGACTCATGTCGACATCCCCTTCGTCATGTCGATGCAAGTCGCGCGATTCGTCGCGGTGCTACTGGTTGGCCCCTGGCTCGCGCGGCGGATCGCCACCGTGCTGGGCGCTTCCGAATGCCAATGATAGCGCCGTGCCCGACGCTGCGCCGTTCATGCCCTGCTGAACGAGCACCCAGAGACCGTCATCGGCAACGATGAACCCGTGTAGGTATAGATGGAATCCATCCTGGAGCGCGGCGCTGTCGACCTTGGCTACCAGTCTGCTCGTGCAGGCGAGTGCCGCGCTGTCCAGGCCGACCCGCTCGCCGACTGAGAGTAGCTCGCCCGGCGTCCTGGCTGCGCTGGGTGAGAGACGCCGCAGGGGCTGGTGGTCATCCGGTTGATCGCGATGACTAGCTTTCGCCTCAATGAGGCTCAACGCCTGCAGCAGACATGGTTCAACGGCGACAATCGCACGATATTGTTCGCTGACACGAAGAGCGGCTGTCAGCGGCGGCCGATCGGAAAGCCAGCGGTTGCGCGGTGCGGTCGGGAGCGCGCGAGCCTTGGAGGATTCCAGCGCACGCTAAGACATACGCCGTTCCCAGTCGCAGCCGGAATATTATCCGGTTATTATCCGCAAAAAAACAATGTCACCGCCCCGAAGGGCAATCACTCGCTAAGTCATTGAAAAAATGGTGCTGCCGGTGAGGATTGAACTCACGACCTCAGCCTTACCAAGGATGCGCTCTACCACTGAGCTACGGCAGCACACGCCAGCATCGCTGCCAGCGAGGTGGCCTAAGACCCGAGCGCGGAGGGATTGTCAAGGCGTGCTTTGTCGCGATAGGCCCAGTCCCATGGAAACCAGCGAAGAAAAAGCCGCTCGCATGGCCGCCGCACTGCGCGCCAACCTGCGCAAGCGCAAAGAACAGGCGCGGGAACAGGCGGGGGCGACTAGCGCGCCGCTGGCCCCGCGCCGGGACGACGACCTATTGTAGGCCGATGCCGATCATCAAGGTCGCCCAGGTGACCGCTGCGCCAGCTACGACAACGCCAAGCACCGCATAGGTCAGCCGATGAGCGGCGCGCACTTTTCCTTGAGCCATTCCAGTTCTTCCCTCTCCAATTGTGGTCCGAGTATTTCGGCCACCTTGCAGTGATACTGATCCAACCAGAGCCGTTCCGCAAGCGTCAACATCTCCGGAACGATCAACGACCGTTCAATCGGGCAAAAGGTAAGTGTTTCAAAGCCAAGCATTGGCGATTCAGCGCCCGCAATCGTGCGCTCTTCTACGAGAATCAGATTCTCGATGCGGATGCCGTATTCGCCAGTCTTATAATAACCAGGTTCGTTCGAGAGGATCATACCTGCGCGTAGAGGCTCGGACGGGCCTCCCCCCGGGTAATTAGGCATGGCAATTCGCTGCGGTCCTTCGTGGACCGACAGATAAGCGCCGACGCCGTGGCCGGTGCCGTGCGCATAATCGAGCCCCGCCTCCCAGAGCGGCCGCCGCGCGAACCCATCCAGCTGTCCGCCGTTAGTGCCAGGCGGGAAGATCGCGGTGGCCAAAGCGATATGCCCGCGCAACACGCGGGTGAAGCGGTCGCGCATTTCTTTGGTAGCGACACCGACCGGGATCACGCGGGTGACATCGGTGGTGCCATCGGCATATTGCCCGCCCGAATCGACCAGATAGAGCTGGCCGGCCTGGATCGCCGCGTTCGATTCGTCGGTGCAATGGTAATGCGGCGAAGCGCCGTGTGCGCCGGTGGCCGAGATCGTATCGAACGAGAGGTCTTTGAGTAGCCCGTTCGCTTCGCGGAATTCCCGGAGCTTGGCGGCAGCTGACAGCTCGGTCTGGCCGCCCTTGGGCAGCTCCGCTTCGGCCCAGCGCAGGAAGCGGGCGAGCGCCGCGCCGTCGCGCGCGGAGGCAGCCTTATGGCCGGCAATTTCTGCCGGGTTCTTGGTCGCCTTGGCAAGCACCACTGGATCGCGCAGCGCCAGAACCTTGGCGCCGCCCGACTCAAGCGCGTCGAAGATCGCCGCTACGGCGCGCTCGGGGTCGGCGGCGATCCGTTTGCCGGCATAGCGCGAGAGCGCGGCGGCGAAGTCGCGGCGGTCATGGATGCGAATCGCATTGCCCAGGTGCTGGGCGACCGCGTCGGTCATTTTTTCCGGGGCGACAAACAAATCACCGGTGCCGTCGGCGTCGACGATTGCATAGGTCAGCGCGACTGGCGTGTGTGCCACGTCGGCGCCGCGGATGTTGAGCGCCCAGGCGATCGAATCGAGCGCGCTGAGCACTACCGCATCAGCCTTCCGCTCGGCAAGCCAATCGGCAATATCGGCACGCTTGGCGGCCGAGGTCTTGCCCGCTGTCGCGTCGTCCTGGACGGTGAGCGTCGCGTCGGAGGGCGCAGGGCGATCGGGCCAAACCGCGTCGATCGGATTTGTATCGACCGCGACCAGCTCGGCGCCGCGCTCGGCGAGCGCGCGGCGCGCCTCGTCAACCCAGATCCCGGTGTGTAACCATGGATCGTAGCCGATACGCGCGCCCCGACCCGCGTGCTCGCCAAGCCAAGCAGCGATGCTGACCTGGGGCACGGGAACATACTGCCAATCGTCGGCGGAGACTTGCTGCCGGACTTGCAGCGTGTAGCGGCCATCGGTGAAGATCGCTGCCTGCTCGGGGAGCACCACCGCGCTGCCCGCCGAGCCCTGGAAGCCGGTCAGCCAAGCCAGGCGCCGGGCGTAAGCGCCGACATATTCTGACATGTGCTCGTCGGTGAGCGGCACAACGAAGCCGTCGAGTCGCTCGCGTTTGAGCTGGTCGCGAAGGGCGGAAAGGCGGTCAGTGTAGGTGGACATAAGCGGCCTTCGTTGATTGGAAGTTGGCGAAGTTGCGCCACATCGCACGTAGTCCGGACGTGGTTCGCGTTCGAACGGATGAGGCGGCGACCTGATTTTGACAGATTTTCGACATGTAGGACAGAGCCCCACGGGTGGTGCGACTACGTCCGGGGTGACGGGCCCGCCCGATAGCAATAGAGACGGGCGCATGATCACCATGCCCCCACGCGCTGAAACCCGCCCGCACGCCTTCACCACCCATGGGATCACGATCGAGGATCCCTGGGCGTGGTTGAAAGACCCGAACTATCCGGACGTCGAGGATAAGGACGTGCTCGCTTATCTCGATGCTGAGAATGCCTATTTCGAAAGCATGATGGCGCCGCACCAGCCGCTGATCGAGACGCTGTACGAAGAGATGAAGGCGCGCATTAAGGAAGACGATTCATCGGTGCCGCAGAAGGATGGCGACTGGCTTTACTGGACCGCGTTCGAGACCGGCGGGCAATATCGCAAATGGTGGCGCAAACCGGTGGCGGGCGGCCCCGACGAGCTGATCCTGGACGAGCCTGCGCTGGCTGAGGGTAAGGAGTATTTCCGGCTCGGCGCCTTCTCGGTCAGCAACGACGGCACGTTGCTCGCCTATGCAATCGACGACAACGGTTCGGAACGGTTCGAAGCGCGGGTGAAGGTGATCGCCACCGGCGAGCATCTGCCGGATGTGATCCCGGGTACGTTGTCCGAGCTTGTGTGGACCGGAGACGATGCCGGCTTCCTCTACGGCGTTGCCAACGACCAATGGCGTACCGACAATGCCCGCTTCCACAGGCTCGGCTCCCCTATTGAGAGCGACGTGGAACTGTTCAAGGAAGCCGACGAAGGGTTCCGCGTCGGCGTGTCCGAACTCAGTTCCCGGAAGTGGCTGGTGATCGCGACCGGCGACCATGTCACCAGCGAAGTTTATCTGCTCCCGACCAACGACCCGCTGGCGACGCCGCTGCTGGTCGCGCCACGCCTCACGGGGCGCGAATATGACGTCGAGGAGCATGACGGCACGCTCTACATCCACACCAACGACGTGGACCCGATGTGGCGACTTTGCACTGCCAGCTTGGACGCACCGGCGGAGTGGAAAGAATTGATCGGTTCGTCCGAGCATTTTTATATGACGGGGGTCGAATGTTACGCCGATTTCTTCGTGGTCGAGGGTCGGGAGGACGGCCTCGATACGATCGCGATCCATCGTTACGATTCTGCGGTTCCCCCTCAGCGGATCGTGTTTCCCGAGACGAGCTATGCCGCTGGCCTGGGTGACAATCCCGAGTACGACCAGAGCATATTGCGGCTGGGCTATGAGTCGATGGTTACGCCGGGAACGGTGTACGACTATGACGTCGCTACCGGTGAAATGGTTGTTAAGAAAGTGCAGGAGATTCCGTCCGGATATGACAGCGGCAAATACCGTACCGAGCGGCTTAAGATTACTGCGCGGGATGGCACCGAGGTGCCGGTATCGATCGTCTATCCCAAGGACTTCAGGAAGGACGGCTCCGGCCCGCTCTATCTCTATTCCTACGGAGCCTATGGCCACGCGATCCCGCCGGGCTTTTCAACCGGCCGGCTGTCGCTGCTTGACCGCGGCTTTGCGTTTGCAATCGCCCATATCCGCGGCGGCGACGATCTCGGCCAGCAATGGTATCACGACGGCAAGCTCGACAAGCGGACCAACACGTTCAACGATTTCGTCGACGTCGCACGCGGGCTGATCGCGGGTGGCTGGACCTCCGAAGGGCGGATTGCGATCGCCGGCGCCTCGGCGGGTGGCGAGCTGATGGGCGCGGTGGTCAATTCCGATCCCGAACTGTGGGGAGCGGTGGTGGCCGGCGTGCCATTCGTCGATGTGCTGAACACGATGCTCGACCCCGACCTGCCACTGACTCCTGGCGAATGGCCCGAATGGGGCAATCCGATCGAGGATAAAGCCGCGTTCGAGCTGATCCGTTCGTACAGCCCATACGATCAGGTCTCGGCGCACGATTACCCTCCGCTGTTCATCTCCGGCGGCCTGAACGATCCGCGCGTGACCTATTGGGAGCCCGCGAAATGGGCCGCCAAGCTGCGGGCGACCAAGACCGACAACAAGGTGCTGCTGCTCAAGACTAACATGGGCGCCGGGCATGGCGGCAAATCGGGGCGGTTCGAGAGCTTGCGCGAGGCGGCCGAAGAACATGCGTTCGTACTGTGGCAGCTGGGGATCGAGGGCTAAGTTTTCCGGCTTATCCCTAACCTGTCGCGCCGATGCCGGGCGGCCGTACTCCTTGATTACGCGGAAAGATGGACGAACGGTGCTTAGACAAGTTCAGCACCAACGGTAGGATGGCGGCATGACTCACTTCACCCGCACCATTATCGCCGCGCCAGAGCACATCGACGAACTTGGCCACGTCAACAATGCAGTGTGGGTGCAGTGGATCCAGGACATGGCGGTGTCGCACTGGCAGGCACTCGCCCCGCCCGAGCACCAAGCGATCCACGTCTGGGTCGTGACCCGGCACGAGATCGATTATCGCGGTAACGTCGGCGCAGGCCAGAGCGTGGTGGGCGAGACTTGGGTGCTAGGATTGCCGCGAGGCGCACGATTCGACCGGATTGTTCGGTTCACCGGCGCGGACGGCAAGGTGAAGGTCGAGGCGAAGTCGACCTGGGCGCTGCTGGATAAGGCGAGCGGGCGGCTGCTGCGGGTGACGGACGAAATTGCGGCGCCGTTTCTCGCTTAAATCCTTCCTCGCTTCAGCAGGGCAGGGACCGTCACGAGTGCTAGAGGGGACCGCACCATAAACGCCGTTTGTCGTAACTTCCCCTCCTATCCTTCGCCCCTGGCGAAGGAGGATTTTACCCTGAGTTCCGCAGCGCCGTTGCGATTGCATTGATCGACAGCAGGATCCCTTCGCCGACCCTTGCATCGTCCTCGCCCGCGCGATGGCGTTTCATGAGCTCGATCTGCAGCAGGTTGAGCGGTTCGATATAGGGCAGCCGTAGCCGGATCGACGCCTCCAGCGCCTCATGCCTCTCCAGCAGCCGCGACTGGCCGATAACCTGCAACAGCCCGTCGTGCGTCGCCTGCCAGCCGTCGCGAATCCGACCAAAGACGCTCTTGCGAAGGGCCTCGTCCTCGACCAGCCCGGCATAGCGCGCGGCGATACCCATGTCGGACTTGGCCAGCACCATCTCCATATTTGCCAGCGTCGCTGCAAAGAACGGCCAGCTCTCGGCCATTTCCCGAAGCAGCCCTTTGTCCTCGAACCCGGCAATCGCCTGGCCCACGCCATACCAGCCCGGCAGCATCACCCGCGCCTGTGCCCAGCTGAACACCCAGGGGATCGCGCGCAGATCTTCGATCGCATCCGACTTCTTGCGGCTGGCCGGACGGGAGCCGATGTTGAGGTTGGCGATCTCGGCGATTGGGGTCATCTGGCGGAAGAAGGTCCGGAAGCCCTCGGTTTCATAGACCAGACCGCGATAGGCCCGAAACGCTGCCTCCGAGATCGCGTCCATCGCCACCCCGAAGCGGGCGTGATCGGCAGTAGAGACGGGGTCGGGCTCTAGCGTGGCGAGCAGGGTGGCGGCTGCCATCGACTCGAGGTTGACCATCGCGCTCTCGCGGGTGCCGTATTTGGCGGCAATCACCTCGCCTTGCTCGGTGATGCGGATCCGGCCCTGCACCGTGCCCGGCGGTTGCGCGCGAATCGCGGCGAAGGACGATCCGCCGCCGCGCCCGACCGCGCCACCACGGCCGTGAAACAGCTGCATCGCAACGCCCGCTTCGGCGAATACCGGGGCGAGCGCGGTCGACGCCCTGGAGAGCTGCCAGGTCGAAGTAAGGTAGCCCCCGTCCTTGTTCGAATCGGAATAGCCGATCATAACTTCCTGGTAGCCGCGTGTCCGAGCCGCCGCCTTAGTCTCGGGGCCGGCAAGCCAATCGCTCATGATCCCGGGTGCCGCCTCGAGATCGCCGATCGTTTCGAATAGCGGCACCGCCATGATCTTCGCTGGCGCGTCATCGCCGGGGATATAAAGCCCGGCTTCCTTAAGCAGCAAATTGACCTCGAGAAGGTCGGAGACCGAAGTGGTCATCGATACGATATAATTCACGATTGACGCTCGGCCATACTTAGCATGTGCCTCGGCCGCAGCGCGAACGATAGCGAGTTCGGTCGCGGTCTGCTCGGAATAGCTGGCGAACGGGCTGGTGAGCGGCCGGGCATTGGCCAGCTCGCGGCGAATCAAGGCGACCCGAGTAGCCTCGTCAAGCGACAGGTAATCGCCCTCGACGCCCGCTGTCTTGAACAGTTCCGCCACCACTACTTCGTGGACCGCGCTGTTCTGGCGCATGTCGATTGTGGCAAGATGGAAGCCGAAGGTCTCGACCGCGCGGACCAGCCGGCCGAGTGCGCCGCCGCTGGCCAGTGTCTCGTCGTGGCGCGCTAGGCCCCGCGCGATTGCCACCAGATCGGCCCGCAGCGTTTGCGGATCGGGATAAGGCTCTCCACGCAAGGTGCCCTGGCGCGGCGCGGGTTTGCCCGTCAGTTTTAGGTAGGTGGCGACCAGCCGCGCGTAAATGCCGGAGATCGCGCGGCGATAGGGCTCGTCGGCGCGGCTTTTGGCGGCGTCTCCGCTGATCTCGGCGAGCGCAAGCACTTCGCCGTCGATCTCAGCCAAACTGCTCGAGATCGAGAGTTCGGCTCCCAGCGCGTTCACCGCTTCCAGATAATAATGCAGCACGCGTTCGCAGGCGCGCGCCAGCGCGTTGCGAAGCGAATCCGCGACCACGAACGGATTGCCGTCTCGGTCGCCGCCGATCCAAGTGCCGGGCTTGAGGAAGTTCGGCGTGCGTTCGCCCAATGCCCGGTCCCAGCGCGCGTACAGCGCGGGGAGGGTCGGGAGCAGCACGTCGGCGAGATAGCTGAGCGCGGTCTCTACCTCATCCGCCACATAGAGTCGCTCGGCGCGCAGTACTCGCGTCTGCCACAGCAGGGCGATCTGGCGGAGAATCGCCTCATCCACCTTGTCGCCGTCGGGTGTCTCGTCGATCCCCCCGTCGCGCAACTTCATCAGTTCGGCGATGCGGTTGCGGTGGTCGATCATGCTTTTCCGGCGCACTTCGGTAGGGTGCGCGGTCAGCACGGGGGCCACCAGGGCGCGATCGAGCAGCGCGACGACCGCCTTCTGGTCGATCCCCTCGGCCCTCAGCCGGGCAAGCGCGGCAGCGACGTCTGCCCCCTCTTCGGCGGCAACACCCTGTCGGTCCTCGGCGAGGTTGGCGAGCATCGAGAACAGCATGAAGCCGCGGGTGAAATCGAGCGTCTCGTCGAGACTCAGCCGATCGAGCCCGAGATCGACCGATTCGGCATCGGCGATCCCTCGGTGGCGATCGACCGAGGCGGCGCGGATATATTCGGTCCTTCGGAACAGTTCCTCGCCGCCATAAGCGCGGATCACGTCGCCAAGGAGCTTGCCCAAGTATCGGACATCGGGGTTGTTTGCGATCGAAGGGAGGCTGGCCATGCGCCGATGCTGCATTGCGGCAGCGGAGGCGTCAACCGTTGGAATCACGCCTCCAGCGGCACATCCCAATAGAGCCAGTCGCGCCAGGTGTCGTGCAGGAAGTTGGGCGGAAAGCGCTTGCCATGCTCCTGCAACTGCCAGTTAGTCGGCCGGATCGGCTGGACGTAGAGCGGCATATGCGCCTGTTTAGGGGTGCGGCCACCCTTTTTGAGGTTGCAGGGTGCGCAGGCAGTGGCGACATTCTCCCAGGTGGTGCGCCCACCTTGCGCGCGTGGAATCACATGATCGAAGGTCAGGTCCCGGGGTGTCCCGCAATATTGACAGCTGAACCGGTCGCGCAGGAACAGATTGAAGCGGGTGAAGGCGGGGAATTGTGACGGCCGCACGAACTGCTTGAGCGCGATCACCGAGGGCAGCTTGATCTTCGCGGTGGGACTGCGCACCTCGCGTTGATATTCCGCGACGATGTCGACCCGGTCCAGAAACACGGCCTTGATCGCGGTCTGCCAAGGCCAGACGCTCAAGGGATAATAAGAGAGCGGCGTATAGTCGGCGTTCAGGACGAGTGCGGGGCAACCGTCGGGATGTCGGATCAGATCGGGGTGATACATGCATCGTACCCAATATCGTTCACCTTCGCCCGATGGCTCCAGAAGGTGACAAGGTCATGACAGCACAGCCTGAGTCGTCGGGTCAAGCCCCGTCGATCAGATGGCCCGTTTCCTCGCCCGTTCGCCCTGAGCTTGTTAAAGGGCCATTCTTTCTTTGCGGCGGTGATTAAGAACGATGCTTCAGCATGCTCAGCACGAACGGAGTGGGGATTGAGCATCGTCACCCGCTTCGCGCCCAGCCCGACCGGGCCGCTGCATCTCGGCCATGCCTATTCCGCGTTGCAGGCACATGATTTTGCGAAGGCTAAGGGCGGCGCGTTCGTGCTGCGGATCGAGGATATCGATGGCACGCGCAGCCGCGCCGAGCATGTCGCGGGAATTATGGCAGACTTGGTATGGCTCGGTATCGCCTGGGACGGGCCGGTGGTGTTCCAGGCGGCGCGATTCGGCTTCTATCAGGCGGCGCTGGATCGTTTGCGGGCGATGGGGCTGCTCTATCCGTGTTTCTGCACGCGCGCAGAAATCGCCGCAAGCCTATCTGCGCCGCACGGCGTGGAGGGGGTATATCCGGGGATTTGCCGCGGGATCGATTCGACCGGCCGGCTCGGCGAGCCACATGCCTGGCGCCTTGATATGACGAAGGCGCTCGCAATAGCGAAGCCCCTCCTCCTCAGAGAAGGGGCCGGGGCCGAGCCTCGAATGCACGACCATTTTCTGGAGGACAGGCCGCGCTCCGACTTCTCTCCGGGAGGGGAAGGGCTCGAGAACGAGGCGATGTATTGGCACGATTCCACCGTCGGCCCGGTCCTTGCCACGCCCGCCCGCCATGGCGACGTCGTCCTTGCGCGCAAGGATGCGCCGGCCAGCTATCATCTTGCGGTCACGCTCGACGATGCCGCCCAAGGGGTGACCGATGTGGTCCGCGGCCTCGATCTGTTCGAAGCGACCCATGTCCACCGCCTGCTGCAGGTCCTGCTCGGTCTGCCCACACCATGGTACCATCACCACGCGCTGCTTACTGACGCTTCGGGCCAGCGCCTCGCCAAGCGCCACGATGCACCGACTCTCGCCGCATTGCGCGGCTCGGGGATCAATGGCGCCGCGCTCGCCGCCGATCTGCGTGCTGGCCACCTCCCCATTGGCTTCGGGGCGCGGAAGGGTTAGGCTGCCAATATGTCGACTTTCCTTGCCCTGCTGCTAATTGCTGCGATGCTGGCGACCGTCGCGGCGTTGGTGCGCGGAATCGTCGTCTTCCTGAAGGCCAATCATGATGAGGTCCACGGCGCTGGCGGCCCCAGCGAGTCTGCGCTCAAATCGAACAGGATGATGCAGTATCGCATCCTGTTCCAGGCGATCGCGGTGTTGATCGGGGTCGTGATCCTGTTTGCCGCGGGCAAGACCTGAGTTGGTCAAGCTCAACAAGATCTACACCCGCACCGGCGATGACGGCACTACCGGATTGGTCGATGGGTCGCGGGTCCGCAAAAGCGACCTGCGCATGGCTGCGATCGGCGACGTCGACGAAGCCAATAGCGCATTAGGCGTAGCGATTGCCGGTTTGGACGGCGACCTCGCCGCGGCGCTGACTCGGATTCAGAATGACCTGTTCGATCTCGGCGCGGATCTTGCTACCCCGGGCGAGGACTTCATTCCTTCCGAAATGACGCTGCGCATCGTCCCTGAACAGGTCGCGCGGCTCGAATCGGAGATTGACGCGATGAATGCCGGGCTCGAGCCGCTGCGCAGTTTCATCCTCCCGGGCGGCGCGGCGGCCTCATTGCATCTTGCCCGCGCCATCTCCCGGCGGGCCGAGCGCACCGCGGTCGCGGCGGGCGAAGTCCAACCGCTCAATCCGGAAGCGCTCAAATATCTCAACCGCTTGTCCGATTACCTGTTCGTCGCGGGCCGGTTGGTGAACAAAACTACCGACACCGACGTTCTTTGGCGACCCGGCGCTACCCGCTAGCACGGTCCGCGCCCCATTGACGCGGGCCGATGTTCCGGCGAAGGTGGAACGTAATGAGAACATTAACCTCCCTAGGGCTTCAGCCCGACGCGCTCGCACAGCGCTTTTCTGCGGTGCGTGCGCTTACCGTAGCGCTCGTCGCGCCGCTGTCGGACGCCGATGCCAGCGTCCAGTCCATGCCCGACGCCTCGCCCGCTAAATGGCATCTGGCCCACACTAGCTGGTTCTTCGAGATGTTCGTGTTGCGCGATCACGTCCCCGGCTATGTGCTGCACGACGAGCGCTTTCCATTCCTGTTCAACAGTTATTACGAAGCCGAAGGCCGCCGCCACGCACGTGACCGTCGCGGCATGATCACTCGGCCGCGGCTCGACGAAGTGCTGGCGTATCGCGCGCATGTCGATGCAGCACTGGTTGCGGCGCTGCCAACGCTGTCGGCGGCGGCAATCGAGTTGGTGACGCTTGGCTGCCATCACGAGGAGCAGCACCAGGAGTTGCTGCTTACCGACATCCTTCACCTGTTTTCCGAAAACCCGCTCGAACCCGCGATCTGGCCAGCGCCGCCCAAGGTGCCGGTGGAAATGCCGGGGCCGATCGGCTGGATTGAGCGCGCGGCCGGGATCGTCGAAATCGGCCACGCTGGTGGCGGCTTTGCGTTCGACAGTGAGACGCCGCGCCATGCTGCGCTGCTTTCTCCGCATGCGATCGCCGACCGCACGGTGACCAACGGGGAGTGGGCTGCGTTCATCGCCGACGGCGGCTATACGACTTCGAGCCACTGGCTATCCGACGGTTGGGCCTGGGTGAAGCGCGAAAAGATTACCGCACCGCTCTATTGGGAACAGCAGGACGGCGGGTGGACGCGGTTCGGGCTCGACGGGCGGCGTGCGCTCGATCCGGCCGCGCCGGTCACCCACATCAGCTTCTACGAGGCCGATGCCTATGCCGCCTGGGCCGGCGTGCGGCTGCCGACCGAGCAGGAATGGGAAGCGGCGGCGTTGGGTCATGATCCCCACGCCGGCAATCAGCTCGACGCTGCGGGGCCGATCGAGCCGCGCCCGGCCACGTCGGCGCCGGCTTTCTTCGGCGATGTGTGGGAATGGACTGGCAGCGCCTATCGCCCTTATCCCGGCTTCGTCGCGGTCGAGGGGGCGGTCGGCGAATATAATGGCAAGTTTATGAGCGGGCAGTGCATTTTGCGGGGCGGCTCGTGCGCCACCCCGCGCGGCCACATGCGCGCCGCTTATCGTAATTTCTTTTATCCACACCAGCGCTGGCAATTCACCGGCGTGCGGCTCGCGAAAGACCTCCTGTGATTTCCGCTGTCATCCTAGCGTGGGCTAAGATCTCAGGCGGCGAGAGCGCAGGAATCGCGCCAGACCCAAGCTTTCGCTTGGGCGACCAACCCAGCGAACCGCCTTTGCGGCAATCCAGGATACCGAGATGCTGAAGCAGGAAATCGAAGACGGCCAGGTCACGCTTGCCGATCCGGGCTTTCGCTCGGACGTATTGACCGGGCTGGCTGCGCGGCCTCGGGCGATCCCCGCGCGCTGGTTCTACGATCGGCGCGGATCGGAACTGTTCGAGCAAATCACCGACCTGCCCGAATATTACCCAACCCGCACCGAGCGCGCGATCCTCGAGGTCGCTTGCCCCGAGCTGCCCGCGTGGATCGGCGAAGGCCGCGCGGTGGTGGAGTTCGGGTCGGGTTCGTCGACGAAAACGCCGATTTTGCTCCGCGCGGTGGCGCCTGCCGCCTATGTGCCAATCGACATTTCGGGCGATTTCCTACGCGAATCCTCGGCGGCGCTGGCGTCGGCCTTTCCAGGACTGCCGGTGCATCCCGTCGAGGCCGATTTCACGCGACCGATCGCGTTCCCGGCGCAGGTCGCCGACCTGCCCAAGCTCGGCTTTTTCCCCGGCTCGACGATCGGCAATATGGTCGCGGCGGCCTCGGTCGACCTGTTGCGGGCGATGCGCGAATCGCTGGGGCAGGGGGCGATGCTGCTGATCGGCATGGACCGGGTGAAGGAACCGCGGGTGCTCGTCCCCGCTTATGACGATGCGCAAGGCGTGACCGCGGCGTTTAACCTCAATTTGCTCGAGCGGATCAACCGCGAGTTGGGCGGCACGATCCCGCTCGATGGGTTCGTTCATGTCGCACGCTGGAACGACGAGCGCGCGCGGATCGAGATGCACTTGGCGGCGGCTCGCGACCTCGACTTTACAGTGGAGGGGCGGCCGTTCGCGATTGCTGCGGGTGAGACGATCCATACCGAAAATAGCCATAAATACGGGCCCCGCGACGCCCGTCTGCTGCTCCACGCCGGTGGTTGGACGCCGGTGCGCGAATGGACCGATCCCGAGGGCCTGTTCGCTCTGATCCTGGCCGAAGCGCAGCCGGAGCGGATGGCTCCTTAGGACTAGCCCTCGTTTGTTTCGGATGACCTCGAGAAACTGCCCGGAGCATCCCGATCCGTTTCGCAGGCGCGTGAAACGAATGGTTGGGTTGTGGTGGCTAAATCCTTAGAGGCACTTCCAAATGGACGAGGAAAGATCACATGCAATCGATCGGTGTCATCGGCGCGGGCCAAATGGGGGCGGGCATCGCCCAGGTTTCGGCGCAGGCCGGATTCCCAGTGCTGCTCTCCGATGTCTCGAAAGAGCGCGCCGAAGTCGGTAAGGCAGGTATCGCCAAGGCGATGGGCCGGCTGGTCGAGAAGGAAAAAATCTCCGCCGAGGCGCGTGACGCAGCGCTTGGTCTGATCGAACCGGTCGAGAGCGTAGCGGACATGGCCTCCTGCGGTATTGTTATCGAAGCCGCTACCGAGCGTGAGGCAATCAAGCGAGCAATCTTCGCTGAGGTCGGCAAGGTGCTCAGACCTGACGCGATCCTTGCCTCCAACACTTCCTCTATTCCGATCACCCGGCTCGCCCAGGCAGCGCCGGATCCGGCGCGATTCGTGGGCGTCCACTTCTTCAACCCGGTGCCAGTGATGGGATTGGTCGAGTTGATCCGTGGCCTCGCCACCTCCGATGGCACCGTCGCCACCGTCGAGGCCTATGCCGAGGCGCTCGGCAAGCGCGTGGTCCATGCCAATGATGCGCCCGGCTTCATCGTTAACCGCATCCTGATGCCGATGCTCAACGAAGCGTGCTTCGCGCTCGGCGAAGGTGTGGCGACAGTGGCCGACATCGACGCTGCCTGCCAATTGGGACTTAACCATCCGATGGGGCCGCTGACGCTGGCCGATTTCATTGGGCTCGACACCTGCCTCGAGATCACGAGGGTGCTGTTCGAAGGCACTGGCGATCCCAAATTCCGGCCTGCGCCGCTGTTGGTGAAATATGTCGACGCCGGCTGGTTCGGCCGCAAGACCAAGCGCGGGTTCTACGATTATTCGGGCGAGGCGCCCATCCCGACCCGCTAGACTCCATGCTCCAGCGAGCAATGACAGTCGGCATCCACCTCGATCTGGGCGGTAGCGTGGCCAATGCTGAAGCGCTTCTGCAGCATCGACCGCATCGCCACCAGAAAGGCGTCGCCAGGATAGCCCGCAGGGGTCACCAGATGCACGGTCAGCACCGTTTCGGTAGTGCTCATTGGCCAAATGTGGAGATCGTGGATGCGCTCGACCCCGGGCAGGGCCTGCAGCGCGGCCTCGATCTCGTCATAGTCGAGGTTACCGGGCACTGCGTCCATTGACATGGCGAGTGATTCCTTGAGCAGGCCCCATGTCTGCCAGAAGATCAGCGCGGCGATCACCAAGCTGACTGCTGGATCGATCCAGGTCAGTCCGGTGCGCCAGATGATCACCCCGGTGACCACAACTCCGGCGGACACCGCTGCGTCCGACATCATGTGCAGATAGGCGGCGCGGGTGTTGATGTCGTGGGATTGGCCACGCATGAACAACAAAGCAGTGCTCAAGTTGACCGCAATGCCGACCGCCGCAACCATCGACACGGTCGCTCCCGCCACCGGCGCGGGGTCGCCGAAGCGGTGGATCGCTTCGAGCACGATTGCGCCCAGTGCCACCAGCAGCAGCAGCGCGTTGGTCAGCGCAGCGAGGATCGAGGAACCGCGCAGGCCATAGGTGAAGCGCTTGGTAGGTTTGCGCTGGGCGAGCGTTGCCCCGGCCCAGGCGACCGCCAAGCCGAGGACGTCGGCGAGGTTGTGCCCCGCATCGGCGAGCAAAGCCATTGACTGGGTGGCTAAGCCATAACCGGCCTCGACCGCGACGAAGCCGGTGTTGAGCACGATCCCGATCGCGAAGGCGCGGCCGAAGTTGGCAGGAGCGTGACTATGGCCGGCGTGGGAATGGCCGTGCCCGTGATCGTGATGAGAATGGTCGTGCATGGGCTTTGGTATCACCGCGCGGGCGGGAGATACTAGGACACATAATTCTTCCCCCTGGAGAACCTGGGGTTCGTGCGGCTTGTCCGCCTCTGCAGCATGAAATTCCAGCGCACGTCGGAGGAGGAGTGGTGGCCCCTCCGCCCTATTCCGTGGCATGGGGCCCGCATGTCGTCCGCCCCTGCGCTTCCGATCCTGGCTGTCCTGCCCGATTTGCTTGCGCGGCTGTGCGCGGCCGCCAACGCGGTGCTCGTCGCTCCGCCCGGCGCAGGCAAGACCACCGCGGTTGCGCCAGCCCTGCTCACCGAGCCGTGGTGTACTGGTGAAATCCTACTCCTCTCGCCGCGTCGCCTGGCCGCGCGCGCTGCCGCCGAGCGTATGGCGGCGACCGCCGAAGAGCCGGTCGGCCGCACCTTCGGCTATGCCACCCGGATGGACAGCAAGCGATCGGCGGCGACCCGCGTAACCGTCGTTACCGAGGGCATCTTCGTTGCGCGGATTCAGGCCGATCCCGAACTCGCTGGCGTATCGGCGGTGCTGTTCGACGAAGTCCATGAACGCAGTCTCGACAGCGACTTCGGCCTTGCGCTTGCGCTCGACGCGCAAGGGCTTCGACCTGACCTTCGGCTGGTAGCGATGTCAGCGACTCTCGACGGCGCGCGCTTCTCGGCGCTTATGGGCGGCGCATCGGTGGTGGAAAGCGAGGGCCGCAGCTATCCGCTCACCTTGCGCCACATCGGCCGTGCCGCCGAGAGCCGGATCGAAGATGCGATGGCCTCTGCGATCCGCACTGCGCTGCGCGAGGCGGAGGGCGGCGTGCTTGCCTTCCTTCCGGGCGTCGCCGAGATTGAGCGCACCGCTGAGCGCCTCGCCGGACTGGGTGACGATATCGTTCTCCACCGCTTGCATGGCGGCCTCGATCCTGCTGCGCAACGCGCCGCGATCGGCCCAGACCGTGACGGGCGCCGGAAATTGGTCCTCGCTACCTCAATCGCTGAGACGAGCCTGACACTCGACGGCGTTTGCGTGGTGGTCGATTCAGGACTTGCGCGGCGCCCGCGCTACGATCGCGCGGCGGGCATGACCCGGCTGGTGACCGAGCGCGCCAGCCAGGCGTCGGTTACTCAGCGCGCCGGTCGCGCCGCGCGGCAAGGCCCGGGGGTGGCTTATCGGCTGTGGGAGGAAGCGGCGACCGCCGGGTTGCCGCGTTTCGACCCGCCCGAAATTCTGGAAGCAGACCTGTCCGCGCTGACCCTCGACTGCGCTTTGTGGGGGGTCAGCGATCCGCGCGAATTGCTGTGGCTCGATCCTCCGCCCGAAGCAGCGGTGCGTGAGGCGCGGGCGCGGCTGCAGGGGCTGGGTGCGCTCGACGCGGACTATCGCCCAACCCCGCATGGCACCGCGATCGCCAGGCTCCCGCTCGCCCCGCGGCTTGCGCACATGCTGGTGCGAGCGGGGGAGATGGGCCTAGCCCGCACCGCCGCGGACGTGGCGGTGCTGCTCGGCGAACGCGGACTGGGCGGGACCGAGGTCGATATCGAAAGCCGGCTGCGACGTTGGCGCTCCGAGCGCGGGCCGCGGGCCGACAATGGGCGGAAACTGGCGGAGCGCTGGAAGCGACTCGCCACCGCGGCCCCGCTCGTTTCGAGCGCGGTCGAGAAACGAGGGCTGGCTACTCCGGGCGGTTTTTCGATGTCCCTCGAAACGACTGGGGAAGGAGCAATCGCCACCGCCATCTCGCTCGCCTTCCCGGACAGAATCGCGCGCCGCCGCGATTCCTCCGGCGAGACTTGGGCGTCGATCGGCGGGCGCGGATTCAAGCTTGATCCGACCTCGGCGCTCGCGCGCGCCGAATGGCTCGCGGTCGCCGAGACACAGGGCATGGCCTCGGGCGCACGAATCCTGTCGGCTGCGGCGATCGACGCAGCCACCGTCGAGTCGCTGTTCGCCGACCGTATCGAGACCCGCCATACCGCCAGTTTCGACCCCGCCACCGGCGGCGTCCAGCCGATCCGCGAACGCCGGCTCGGCGCGATCCGACTCAGCAGCGGCCCCGATTCTTCCGCCGATCCCGAGGCGGTGACTGCCGCCTTGCTCGATGGCGTTCGCACCCACGGACTGTCGCTGCTGCCATGGAGCGAAGAGGCGCTCGCGCTGCGTGCCCGCGCCGCCTTCGCAGCGATCCACGGCGCCCCCGAGTCGCCTGACGATGCGGGGTTGATCGACCGCGCCGAGGAATGGCTCGTTCCGCTGCTGGCAGGCAGGCGCCGCCTGTCACAGATCGATCCGGGCGAACTCGGCAATGCGTTGCGCGGCGTGATCGGCTGGGACGTCACCCACACCGTAGACCGCCTCGCCCCCGCCCGGTTCGAGGCTCCCGCGGGCTCCTCCCACGCAATCGACTATACCGCGGAGGCCGGCCCGACCGTCACGCTGCGCCCCCAGGAGTTGTTCGGCCTCGCCTGCCACCCAAACATCGCCGACGGCCGCGTCGGGTTGGTGCTCAGCCTCACCTCGCCGGCCGGCCGGCCGATTCAGACCACGCGCGATCTGCCCGCCTTCTGGGCGGGAAGCTGGCACGAAATCGCCAAGGAAATGCGCGGCCGGTATCCCAAACATCCTTGGCCGGATGACCCTGCCGCAGCCTCTGCAACCCTGCGTACGAAAAAGGCGGATGCAAGAGCCGCCGGACCGCGATAAGGAGGCTTCCATGTCCACGCCCATGTCCACCGCCCGCATATATCAGCGCCCCAAGAACGCCATGCAGTCCGGCCGCGCCCGGACCGACGGCTGGATCCTCGAATATGCGCCGGCCGAGCCCAAGCATCCCGATCCGCTCACTGGCTGGGCCGGCTCGGGCGACACCCGCGATCAACTCCGCTTGGCGTTTCCAAGCATGGAAGCAGCACAGGCCTATGCCGATCGTGAGGGCGTCGCTTACGCTGTCGAGCCGGCGCCGGTACGCAAGCTCAAGCTCCAGGCTTATGCCGACAATTTCAAATGAGCCCCAAGACATTGGTGCGGCGCTGGCTGGCCGCCTATAACGCGCGCGATGCTGATGCGCTGACGCTGCTGTATCGCGACGACGCGACCCGTCAGAAATCCCGCACTGAGGGAATCCAGGGCAAGGAAGCGATCCACGCTGGCTTCGCGCTAGATTTCGCGGGGGGCGTGCCAGAATGCCTTCCCGACAATCTGTTCGAGGAGGGCGAATGGGCCGTGCTCGAATGGCACGACTCGGAGGGCCTACGTGGCGCGAGCTTTTTCCACGTCATCGACGGCAAGGTGGCGCTGCAGCGCAATTATTGAGCCGGCCCGGGATGGTTCGCGGGGCGAATCGGGAATTCCCGGACAAGCCCGGATAGGGCGTTCGAAGGGTTCTCGTTCGTGCCGAGCTCGTTCCAGTCCATGAACTGATACTGTGATGGGTTCCCGGCTGAAGCCCCACCCTTCGCTTTACTGAAAAGAAAACGGCTCTTCGAGCGGCTCCAGGGAGAACTACCCCAGCAGCGAAGGCCCCAGCAACGTCCACAGCTTGACGTCCACCGCGATCCCGGCCGCGCGCCTAGCCGCGATGAATGCCGGCACCTCGGCGATTGCCACGCGGTGCACGAGAATATCCTCATCGTCCACCCCGCCGCCGTCCGACACCTGGGTCAGGTCGGTCGCGCGGACCAAGGTGAAATGCTCGTCGGTCATTCCTGGTGAAGGATAATAGACGCCGAGCGATTCGACCCTCCCCGCGCGATACCCCGTCTCTTCTTCCAGTTCGCGCGCGGCCGCAGCCAGTGGCGCCTCGCCCGCCGTCTCGTCAGCGACCAACCCGGCGGGCAGCTCGATGCAGCGCCGGCCAAGCGGCACGCGATATTGTTCGACCAGCAGCACATGACCGTCGTCGATCGCCAGAATCACCGCCGCGCTGACTCCGGCAGGGCGTGAGACATATTCCCAACTGCCTTGGGTCTTCACCTCAAGATACTTGCCCTTCCAGGCCGTTTTGGGAGCGTTCAAAGTTCAATCAGCCGGTCGGGAAGTTCGTTCACGTCATCACTCGTCTTGGGAAAATGAAGGGAGAGGATTTGGCCAATCCGCTCGACCGCGGCGGCCATGCCCTCGCCGGCGCGGTCCTCGCGGACATGGGTGACGAGCGACGCCATCGCGTCGCCCCAGGTTTCGGGGGGCACCTTGCCGTGTACGCCCGCGTCGGCGACGATCTCAGCCATACGCTCGCCAAGCGATAGATACAGGAGGACGCCAACGCGCGCGCCGGTACGCCGCTCGGTTCCGAGTTGGAAGGTCTGCAGTGCGCGCCGCCGCACGCGGCGCGCGCGTGTCCCCTTGGGGGTAAGCGCGAGCCGCAGTGGGGGCCAGGCGAGCGCATAGCGCACTACCAGGAACACCAGAGTTTCGATCATGGTCAGGGCGAACAGCGTGCGCCGCGGATCGGGTTCACCCGACCAGCCGTTGGTGAACCAAGCGAGCTTGTCTTCCAGCCCTGCCGGGTTGATCGCCGCCAGCGCGAGCGTGAGCAGCATCGCTGCCACGGCATAATGCAGCGCGACGTCATGATAGGAATCAGATTGCCGCGCGACGACGGTGACGATTTCGCCGTCGGTGCCGAGCTCAGCCTGGGTGACCGCGGCAGTGACGCAGTCGCGATCAGCGCGGGTGAGGCGGGTCATCACCATCCGCCCGACGCTCCGCCGCCGCCGAACGAGCCGCCACCCCCCGAAAAGCCGCCGCTGCTATCGCCGCCGCCGCCCCAATTCGATCCGCCGCCTGAGCCCCACGAGCCTCCGCCAAGCCCAGGGCCCCACAGGACCACCGGCGGAATGCCGTGCCCGCTGCTGTAGCGCGCGCCGCCCATTCGGCGAAAAAGCATTGGCAGCACCAGGAATAGCACGACGAATAGCACGAACACGAAGATCAGCCCGCCCGAGGAAGTGTCGCCCTGCTTGGAGGCCTGCACCGTTTTGGTTGCACGCGCTTCGGCTGCTTCGGGAGGCAGCTTCATCTGTTCGGCTATCGCGTTGGCGCCGGCGACGATTCCGCCGGGCAGGTTGCCCGCTCGAAATTTGGGGACGATCACGGTGTTGACGATCACGCTCGATAGCGCATCGGTCATGATCGGCTCGAGCCCATAGCCTACCTCGATCCGGATCTTGCGGTCTTTTGGCGCGACGATCAGGATAATGCCGTTATTGGTCTGGCCCTGACCGATCTTCCAGAAACGGCCGAGCCGATAGCCGTAATCCTCGATCGGATAGCCCTGCAAATCGGGAATCGTCGCCACCACCAGCTGGCGAGTCGAGGCTTTTTCTATCCCTGCGGAGAGTTGGTCGAGCTGTTGGACCTGCTCGGGCGACAGCACGTGCGCGGCGTCCACAACCCGGCCGGTGAGCGGTGGGAAAGTCTGCGCGGAGGCGGGGACGCCGGGCAACAACGAGGCCAGCAGGGCAAGCGCGATCGCCCAGCTGCGGTTTGCCTTGAGCCGGTCGGGCGCCCATGAAAGTACTACTTTCATGGGATTTTGGCCGAAGGGCCACATTATCTCTACTCCTGACCGTAGGAAGAACGCGGCCTCGACAAGCTCAGCCCGAACAAATGTGGAAGGATCAGTTGCTGTTCCCGAAGTTCACGGTCGGCGCGACCTCGGCGTTGGCGCTGGTCGCCTGGAATGGCGCCATCGGTTTGGAGCCGTAGATCACCTTGGCGGCGACTGCGGCCGGGAAGGTGCGAATTGTCGTATTGTAGCTCTGCACCGCATTATTATAGTCGCGACGGGCGATGGTGATGCGATTTTCGGTACCTTCAAGCTGGCTCATCAGCGTGGTATAATTACCCTGTGACTTGAGTTCTGGATAAGCTTCCTGCAGCTTCTGAAGCGACACGGTCACCCGGGATTGTGCGCGCTCATAGGCGGCAACCTTGGCAGGATCCTTCAAATCATCACCCGATAGCTGAACTTGGTTGGCCGAGGCACGTGCCTGCGTGACCTGGACCAGAATATCCTTCTCCTGGGCGCCGGCGGCCTTCACCGTGGCGACCAGATTGGGAATCAGGTCGGCGCGACGTTGGTAGTCGTTCTGCACGTCGGCCCAGCGCGCCTTAGCGGCTTCCTCAGCGGTTGGGATCGAATTGACCCCGCAGCCGGCCAGTGGCGCGGCGATCATCATTGCGAATGCGGCACGATATTTCATGGACATGTCCCCTCAGCCCTTGCGCCACCCCAATACGACAGGGCAGTCATGAAGGGTAAGTTAAATCGTTTCGGAGGCTGCCGTGTTCAAGGAGTTCAAGACGTTCATTAGCCGGGGCAATGTGCTCGATCTGGCGGTGGCGGTGATCATCGGCGCGGCGTTTGGTAAGATTGTCACCTCGCTTACCGACGACATCATCATGCCGGTGATCGGCAAGATTTTCGGCGGTCTCGATTTTTCGAGTTATTTCATTATCTTAGGCCCAGTTCCAGCGGCGCTGGCGGGCTCGACTGACTATGTTGCGCTGAAGAAGGCCGGCGTCGCGCTATTCGGTTATGGCGCGTTCATCACCCAGGCGGTGAACTTCGTGATCATGGCATTCATCATCTTCCTCCTGGTCCGCTCGGTAAACAAGCTGATGCCGAAGCCGGAAGTCGCTGCGGCAGCGGAGCCGGCCGACGTTACGCTGCTGCGCGAGATTCGCGATGAGTTGAAGGCCGGGCGGGTGGGCTGAGCTAAGCCGCCACCCCAGCAGACGCCGGGTCTTCCGCCACAAGTCGCGTGCTTGCCGCTTAAGATCCCGGCGCGCGCTGGGGTGATCGGGATCAGGCCGCTACCAAATCCTCGGCGACGGCATCCGCCAAACTCGTCCCGTCGAGGATGCGCGCGGTCTCGTCGCGCACGCGCGCCATTGCCACCCGGATCGCGCAGGCGGCCTCGTCCTTGCAGTCGAGACAGGGGCGATAGGCGGTGCGGCTGACGCACGGCACCAGCGCGAGCGGTCCTTCGATTACCCGGATGATCTCGCCAAGCGAAATCAGGTGCGACGGCCGCGCCAAGCAATAGCCGCCCGCCTTGCCACGATGGCTGTGCAGGAACTTGGCCTCACGCAGGTCCGCGAGGATCAGTTCGAGGAATTTGCGCGGTACATTGGCCTCGGTCGCGATCCGGTTCATCGGGATCGGGCGGCTGCCGGCGGGCTGGGTCGCGAGGAAGAGCATCGCTCGCAAGGCGTAGCGGGAACGCTGTGTCAACATAATATCCCCTCTATGGCTGTACTTTGTGGCAAGCGAAAGGCGGCTCGTCGCAAAAGGGGATGGCGGAAACCAAGGTTTGCACAGCGGCGAACTCGCCCCTATATCAGTCGTGCCGGGTTCGCCCGGCTACGGCGATAAAGAGCGGTGTGTCATAGACACAGCGGACCCGGGGGCAGTACCCGGCGACTCCACCATATGCTTCCGGCGACGGGGGCATCTGACGGGGTCGAACCAGGATCGACGTGTGTTGAACAGCATCGTTTTTCGCTCGGAATGGGACCACCGTGACGGCCCATACACAAGTGCCAACGATAACGAAGCACTCGCAATTGCGGCCTAACTGAACGGCCTCACGGCCTATTAAGTTAGTACGACGAAAGCGCGGTTCGGGCCACACCGGGCAACAGAAGTGGAAACCGGCGGTACGGGGAGCACCGAGCAACAGAAGCTCCCCACTTCCCCGCTGGCAGCAGTCCATTCCTGGTATGTTAATCTCAATTATCTAGAGATAGGCGCATGTACCAGTTGCGTATTTCCCCGCCCGCCTGCCTTTCGGATGAAGCCTATCGGTTGAGCGTGCTTGTCTCGCTCGACCTGCTCGACACGCCCCCCGAGGCTGAGTTCGATGCCCTCGTCCACATCGCCCAGCAGATGCTCAAGTGCCCGATTGCGCTAGTGTCGCTGGTCGACGACCAGCGACAGTGGTTCAAGGCGCGATGCGGACTCGACGCCACTCAGACGCCGCGCGAGCAGGCGTTCTGCGTCCATGCGTTAGCGGTTGACGACATGCTGGTGGTGGCTGATGCGGCGGCCGACGCGCGCTTCGCCACCAATCCGCTAGTCACCGGTCCGCCGCACATTCGTTTCTATGCAGGCGTTCCTTTGCGAGTGGCGGCCGAGGCCGGCAAGCCTCCCGCCGCGATCGGCACCTTGTGCGTGATCGACGTTCGTCCACGCACCCTGACGCCTGAGGAAGCGGCGATGCTGCGCCAACTCGCCCGGCTGACTGAAACGCTTATCCTCGGCCGACTGCATGTCGATCGCGCGGTGCGTCATGCTGAAGAGCATCGCGCCGATGCGCTGCGGATCGAACGCAAGAATCGCCTGTTATGGCAGGCTGAGCGCATGGCTGGGATCGGATCGTGGCGGTTGAGGCTCCATGACGAGCATCTTGAATGGTCGAACCAAGTGTTCGTAATCCACGGCCTGCCGTTTGGCGCGGTGCCGACGGTGGAAGAGGCGTTCAGTTATTACCCGGAATATGCCCGCACGTTGCTGACCGAGGAGATTGGCCAGGCGATCGAGACCGGGCGGCCGTTCGAGGTCGAGACTGACTTCATCTCGGCGACCGGAGTGCAAAAACGGATCCGGACGATGGGAGAGGTCGAACTCGATCAGGGCCGCGCGGTCGCGGTGGTCGGGGTGTTCCAGGACGTCACCGCGCAATTCGAAATGGAGCAGGCGCTGCGTCGCCTCGCCAATCAGGATGCGCTGACCGGAATCGCCAATCGTGCCGGGTTCAACACCGCGCTCGACGCTGCTATCGAGCGCGCCCGGCAAGGGTGCACGCGGCTGGCGCTGATTCTGATCGATCTCGACGGCTTCAAGCAGATCAACGACGCACACGGCCATATAGCGGGTGACGAAGTGCTTCAGGGCATCGGTCGGCGTCTGCAGATGCCCTATCTCAACCACTGCCAGCCGGCGCGGCTGGGCGGCGACGAATTCGCGCTGATCGTGACAGATCCGGCCGATTGCGTCGGGATCGACGGCATCGCCGAGCGGTTGTTGGGGGCGCTCAAGCGTCCGATCGATCTGAGCGGAGGCGAGATGACGGTATCAGGTACGCTGGGGATCAGCTGGTTGGAGAGCGGCATAACGGCGCGCGAACTGATCCACCGCGCGGATCTGGCGCTGTACGAGGCCAAAGAGAGCCGCAAGGGCACCGCGCGCACATGGCAGCCCGCACTGAGTGCGCCGAAGGTTGCAGGGCGGCGGCGCGGCTCGCGGCGAGGGTAGGATCAAGGGCTCGGGGAAACGATGGTTTATTACCATTTTCGCCATCCGTCGGCTTTTTGGCTACTGCTCGGCTAAGGTTTAAAGCCGCCATGCACCTCTCGGGGCCTACCTTTTTGCAAAGGAAGCCAGCTCCCTTGCGCGGGGGGCGCAATATGACCGTGCATCATAGCCAGGTCGCAATAGATTTCGAGAAATCGAATATCTTCGCTGCAAAATAGAATTTTTCTAGGCGGTTGCGCGGACTCCAATACCTGTCTCTAGCGATCTGCCTTGCCGCCTGAAGGCAGGAGGCCTGCGCTCGTCATGCACTATCTTTATCGACAAATGTAATTCGCGCTCGATCCGTTCGCACGCGCCAATCGGCACTTGGAATTAAATCGTTGAGACTATGAAGTCCGACACAAAAAAGGCCCGTAAGGTTAACTGCTTCTTGTGGCGACGGAAGTCCGGCATCTACCACGCCTCTTGGTAGATGCCGGAAAACGTAGCGATTTTCCGATAATCAGCAAGATACAGAAAAAGGGGCCCGGTTTCCCGAGCCCCTTCCTTGACGCAAAACTACGAATGCTTAGTCGCGATCGCCGGTCAAGAAGGCCGGTGCGAACTCGGGTGCAGGACCCTCGTCTTTGCCGCCTTCTGCGCGGGGAGCGCGGTCACCGCCGTCGCGACGCGGGCCACGGCCACCGTCGCCGTCACGGCGCGGGCCACGAGGACCACGGTCGTTGCCGCCGTCGCCGCGAGGCCCACGGCCACCATCGCCATCGCGCCGCGGCGGACGCGGACCACGGTCGCCGCCTTCACGCGGCTCACGTGCCGGGCGGGTGTCTTCCAACTCGGCGCCGGTCTCCTGATCGACGACGCGCATCGACAGGCGCACTTTGCCGCGCGGATCGATCTCGAGAACCTTGACCTTCACCATCTGGCCCTCGGACACGACGTCCGAGACCTTTTCGACGCGCTCGTTGCGCATCTCCGAGACGTGGACGAGACCGTCCTTGCCACCCATGAAGTTCACGAACGCACCGAAATCAACCAGGTTGACGACCTTGCCGTCATAAACCTTGCCGACTTCGGCTTCCTCGACCAGGCCCTTGATCCACTTCACCGCCGCCTCAATCTGCGCCGGATCCGACGAACTGACCTTGATCACGCCCTCGTCGTCGATGTCGACCTTGGCGCCGGTCTGGGCGACGATCTCGCGGATCACCTTACCGCCGGTGCCGATGACTTCGCGGATCTTCGACTTGTCGATCGAGAAAGTCTCGATGCGCGGGGCGTGGGCCGACAGCTCCTCACGGGTATGGTCAAGCGCACGCGCCATCTCGTTCAAGATGTGCGCGCGGCCTTCCTTGGCCTGCTCGAGCGCCTTGCGCATGATCTCTTCGGTGATGCCGGCGATCTTGATGTCCATCTGCATCGTGGTGATGCCCTCGGACGTGCCAGCCACCTTGAAGTCCATGTCACCCAGGTGATCCTCGTCGCCGAGGATGTCGCTGAGAACCGCGAAGTTCTTACCCTCGAGGATCAGGCCCATCGCGATGCCTGAAACCGGCCGCTTCAGCGGCACACCGGCATCCATCATGCTCAGCGAACCGCCGCAGACGGTGGCCATTGAGGACGATCCGTTGCTCTCGGTAATGTCCGAGAGAACGCGGATCGTATATGGGAACTCTTCCTTCGACGGCAGCACCGGGTGCAGCGCGCGCCAGGCGAGCTTGCCGTGGCCGACTTCGCGACGACCCGGCGCGCCGAAACGGCCGACTTCGCCAACCGAATAGGGCGGGAAGTTATAGTGCAGCATGAAGTGCTCGTAGGAGAGCCCGGTCAGCCCGTCGATCATCTGCTCGGCGTCGCGCGTGCCGAGCGTGGTGGTGCAGATCGACTGTGTCTCGCCGCGCGTAAACAAAGCAGAGCCGTGCGTGCGCGGCAGGAAGTGCACCATCGCCTCGATCGGACGGATCTGCGTGGTGGTGCGGCCGTCGATGCGCTTGCCATCCTTGAGGATGGCGCCGCGAACGATCTCGGCTTCCAACTTCTTCATCAGCTTGCCGGCGGCCATCTGGTCCTGCGGCGACGCATCGGCAAAGGCGGTCTTGCCCTTGGCGCGCGCGGCGTTGAGCATTTCCGAACGCTTGGACTTGTCGGTCACCTTATAGGCTGCCGTGATGTCCTTACCGATCAGCTTCTTCAGCTTGTCCTTGGCGGTCGTGAGATCTGCCTGAGCGGCCATTTCCCACGGATCCTTGGCAGCCTGCTCGGCCAGATCGATGATCAGCTCGCAGACTTCGCGGCACGCCTTATGGGCGAATTGCACGGCGCCGAGCATGACCTCTTCCGAGAGCTCCTTGGCTTCCGATTCGACCATCATCACGGCGTTGCCGGTTGCGGCGACGACCAGGTCGAGATCGCCGGTCTTGGTCGATTCGAGCGTCGGGTTGAGGATATACTCGCCATTGACATAGCCGACGCGCGCAGCGCCGATCGGACCCATGAACGGGACGCCCGAGATCGTCAGTGCAGCCGAGGCAGCGACCATCGCGAGGATGTCCGGCTCGTTCTCGCCGTCATAGCTGAGAACCTGGCAGATCACGTTGATCTCGTTATAGAAACCCTCGGGGAAGAGCGGGCGGATCGGGCGATCGATGAGACGGCTGGTTAGCGTCTCTTTTTCGGTCGCGCCGCGCTCACGCTTGAAGAAGCCGCCGGGGATGCGGCCGCTGGCGGAGAACTTCTCCTGATAATGGACGGTGAGCGGGAAGAAATCCTGCCCTTCCTTGACCGAGCGTGCGGCCGTCACGGCGCAGAGCACAACGGTTTCGCCGAGGGTGGCGAGCACGGCGCCATTGGCCTGGCGGGCAACGCGACCGGTTTCCAGGGTGAGCGTCTTGCCGCCCCACTGGGTGCTGACTGTCTTGGTATCGAACATTCTGATTTCCTTCACTCCGATGGCCAGATGCCTATCGGGGCCTATCTGCGGGCTAGCCGGCCCGCGCGGTTCGAGACCTTGTGGCCTCTGGGCCTCCCCACCGGATTGTGGTTCGGCAGTCTTGGCGCCCTCACGCGGGCGCACAAAAGAGGGATACGAAAACGGCGCCCGAAGGCGCCGTCCCGGTTACTTGCGAAGGCCGAGCTTCGCGATGAGAGCGAGGTAGCGCTCGCTTTCCGTCTGGCGGAGATAGTCGAGCAGCGAACGGCGCTTGTTGACCATCATCAGCAGTCCACGGCGCGAATGGTTGTCCTTCTTGTGCATCTTGAAATGCTCAGTCAGGTTCTTGATGCGCTCGGTGAGGATCGCAACCTGGACCTCGGAAGAACCGGTGTCGCCTTCGCCGCGTGCGTGCTCGGTGATCAGTTCGGCTTTGCGTTCTGCAGTAATCGTCATGAATTTTCCTTCGACATCACATGTTGAAGCCGCGGACGACCAGGACCGATTGGTCCTGGACCTCGACCAGCGCGACCGGAACATCGTCCGCACACGCAAAATAAAGGCCATCGTCTTTGGCGATCCCGGTCAGTACACGCCCCTGTCGAAGCGCTCCTGCCTGATCGGGGGAGAGGAAAAGAGCCGGGATGTCGTCCAGCCCCGCCCTCAGTGGCAGGAGTATCTGTTCAAGGGCGCGCGCCTGCCCGAGTTCGGCAAGTTTGTCCAGTGATATCGCATTTTCGAGGGTGAAGGGCCCCGCTTTCGTGCGGCGGAGCATGGTGACGTGGCCGACCGCACCGAGCGCGAGCGCGATGTCGCGCGCTAGGCTGCGAATGTAGGTGCCCTTGGAGACGTGGGCGGTGAGGGTGATGCTATTCAATGCGCCGTCATCCCGTACCTGTTCCGGAGTGCACTTCTCGTCTTGCGGGGAAGTGGGTGATTGCGCGGTGAACCGATCGACGACTCCTGGGTGATGAAGGGCGAGCGAATAGATCGTCACGTTCCGGCTCGCGAGCACCACCTCCTCGCCCGCCCGCGCGAGATCATAGGCCCGCTCGCCATCCACCTTCAGCGCTGAATAGGCCGGCGGCACCTGCGCGATCGGCCCGGTGAAGCGCCCCAGCACCGCCTCGGCCTGCGCGAGCGTCGGCCGCACCTCGCTCTGCGCGATGGCCTTGCCCTCGAGATCGAGCGTATCGGTCTGCACCCCGAAGCCGATCGTGAAATCATAGACCTTGTCGCTGTCGAGCATCCGCCCGGCAAGCTTGGTCGCCTCGCCGACCGCGATCGGCAGCACGCCGGTCGCTAGCGGGTCGAGCGTTCCGCCGTGGCCGACCTTCCATTTGCCATAATCGCCAGTGCGCAGCGCGCGTTTTACCGCCGAGACGGCCTGGGTCGAGCCGAGGCCCAGCGACTTGTCGAGAAGAATCCAACCATGCATCGCGCGGCCCTAGCCGAGCGTCGCGCTCCCGCCCAGCGCTTCCGCGAAATGCCGGCGGCACAAGGCGACATAGCGATCATTGCCGCCAATCTCGGTCTGTGCACCTTCGGCCACAGCTTTGCCGGCGCCATCGACGCGGAGATTCATCGTCGCCTTGCGCCCGCAGGTGCACACCGACTTTAACTCGATCAGCGCGTCTGCCAGCGCCAGCAATCGCGCGGAACCCTCGAATAGCCGCCCCTGAAAATCGGTGCGCAGGCCGTAAGCGAGCACGGGAATGCCGATCACGTCGGCGATATGCGCGAGTTGTGCGACCTGCGCGGAGGACAGGAACTGCGCCTCGTCGACCATCACGCAGGCGATCGCTCCCCGGGCGTGCCTGGCGTCGACGCAAGCGGAGATGTCGGTATCCGCTGCGAACGGCGTGGCCGCCATGCTGAGGCCGATCCGCGAATCGATAACACCGGATCCGGCGCGATCATGCACCCCGGCGGTGAACAGCATCGTCGCCATCCCGCGCTCGCGATAGTTGAAGTCCGCCTGCAACAGCGTAGTCGATTTGCCCGCGTTCATCGAGGCGTAGTAAAAATAGAGCTTAGCCATCAGGCGCGGGTCTCGATTGAAATGGGAGCGTCGGCTCCGGCCCCGGCGGCGGCGCGCCTGTCGAAGGTTGGCCAAGCCAACTCCGCGGATGCGGCGATGTGGATCATGTCGGCGAGATCGGCGCCGGCGGCGTACCGTCCCAGCGCCCATTGTAACCGGCCGGGATCATCGACGGTCATGGTGGGGAGATCGATCACGGCGCGGGGTAATCGAGCACGTTGATCTCGATGCTTGGCGTAGTGCAATTCCAGCCACCAGGCCGTTTTCGGTGCGACTGTTAGTGGCAGGAAGAAGCCTTCCTTGAGCAGGTCTCGCGAGGCGGCTGGTTGTCTCGCATCGTCGTGTTCGGTCCTCGATCGATACCGACAGGCCTTCGTACGTCCCCGCGATTTCGCGGATCGACGCGAGGATCTCCTCGGTGGATCGGCCGCTTTTTTGGACGGCGGGACGCCGCCAGACGCCACTGCTTATCCTAATGACGTCCAGCGACTGCCCGGCCTTGAAGCCGAGTGCGTCGCGGACGTCCTTGGGGATGACGACTTGGCCTTTGGCCGAAAGCGTGGCTTTCGCGTTCATCTCGGTAAGATGTGTCTTCCCTATCGGCGCGTCAATCTTCCGCCGCGTCCTCGTCCACCGCCAGATCGCGTGCCACCTTGGGCTGCTTGAGCAGCGTATCGATATGGCTGCCCTCGTCGAAGCTGTCGTCCGCACGGAACTTGAGTTTGGCCGCGTAACGCATATGCACCCGGCTCGCGACCTCGCGCTGGAGATAGGCGGTATGCGTCCGCAGCGCCTTGAGCACCGCTTCCTCGTCCTTGCCGAGCAGCGGCTTCACGAACACCGTCGCGTGGCGTAGGTCGGGCGACATCCGAACTTCCGTGATCGTCACCAGATGCTTGGCGAGCGTCTCGTCATGCACGTCGCCGCGCGCGAGAATGTCGCTTAGTGTGTGGCGCGTCTGTTCGCCCACCCGCAGCAAGCGGACGGCACGGGTCTCGGAGGTTTCAGTAGGTTTCATACTATCCCTCTCCCCTCCGGAGAGAGGGCAAGCGAGCGAAGCGTGAGAGAGGGGCAGTAAACGAACGACAGCGCTCGCGACTGCCCCTCTCCCCGGGCCTCTCCCCGCAAGCGGGGAGAGGGAAATACGCTTTACAGCGTGCGTTCGCGCATCTCGACTTCGAAGGTTTCGAGGAAGTCCCCGGCCTTGATGTCGACGAAGTTAGACGTGAACGTAACACCGCACTCCAGACCGGCGCGAACTTCGGGAACGTCGTCCTTGAAGCGGCGCAACGAGGCGATCTCGCCTTGGTAGATGATGACATCCGCCCGGGTGATACGCGCCTTGAGCGCCTTCTTGATCGAGCCTTCGGTGACCAGCAGACCCGCTGCCTTGCCATGCTTGCCCGCCGAGAATACCTCGCGGATTTCCGCACGACCGACCACGGTCTCGAACGCTTCGGGCCCGAGCTGTCCGGCCATTCCCGCGCGGATCTCATCGATCAGGTCGTAGATCACGTCATAATATTTGAACGCGACCTTCTGGCGCTCGGCGATTTCACGCGCCTTGGCATTGGGACGGACGTTGAAGCCGATGATCGGCGCGCCCGAGGCGCCCGCGAGCGTCACGTCGCTCTCGGTGATGCCGCCAACGCCCGAATGCAGCACGCGCGCTTTGATCAGGTCGGTCGAGATCTTATTGATCGCGCCGACGATCGCCTCGACGGTACCCTGGGTGTCGGCCTTAACGACAATCGGATATTCGAGCGCCTTCTTGTCTTTGAGCGCGGAGAACATGCTCTCCAGGCTCGCCGGGGTGGAAGCCGTGCGCTTGTTGGTGAGGACACCCTTACGGTATTCCGCCACTTCTCTGGCGCGGGCCTCGCTCTCGACCACCTGCAGCGGATCGCCCGCCGATGGCACGCCAGACAACCCCAGGACCTCGACCGGCATTGCCGGACCGGCTTCCTTGATCTGCTGGCCTTTATCGTTGACCAGCGCGCGGACCTTGCCGCTCTCAGCACCGACGACGAAGATATCGCCAATCTTAAGCGTGCCGCGATCGATCAGGATCGTTGCTACGGGCCCGCGGCCCTTGTCGAGCTTGGCCTCAATCACGGTGCCCTCGGCAGTGCGATCGGGGTTGGCCTTCAGGTCGAGCAGTTCGGCCTGGAGCTGGATCTTCTCAATCAGCTTGTCGAGACCGATCTTTTTGAGCGCAGACACTTCCACGTCCTGCACGTCGCCCGACATTTCCTCGACGATCACTTCGTGCTCAAGCAGGCGCTCGCGCACCTTCTGGGCATTCGCGCCTTCTTTGTCGATCTTGTTGATCGCCACGATCATCGGCACGCCGGCCGCCTTGGTGTGGTTGATCGCCTCGATCGTCTGCGGCATCAGGCCGTCGTCGGCGGCCACTACGAGCACGACAATGTCGGTGATGTCGGCGCCGCGCGCGCGCATCTGGGTAAACGCCTCATGACCCGGCGTGTCGAGGAAGGTGATCTTCGACTTATCCGCCAGCGTTACCTGATAGGCGCCGATGTGCTGGGTGATGCCGCCGGCTTCGCCGCGCGCCACGTCGGTGCCGCGTAGGGCATCGAGCAGCGACGTCTTGCCGTGGTCGACGTGGCCCATGATCGTGACGACCGGAGGACGCGAGACGAGGTTGCCCTCATCCTCCTCGACCATATCGTTGATCAGGTCGATGTCCGAATCGCTGACGCGCTGAATGTTATGGCCGAACTCGGTGACGAGCAACTCGGCGGTATCCTGGTCGATTGTCTGCGTCATCGTGACGGGCATGCCCATCTTGAACAGGGTCTTGACCAGATCCGCGCCCTTTTCGGCCATGCGGTTGGCGAGTTCTTGAACGGTGATCGCTTCGGGAACGATCACGTCGCGGATCTGCTTGGCCTGCGCTTCGCGCGGGCCGCCATGGCGCTTTTCCTTCTCGCGTGCGCGACGCAGCGCGGCGAGCGAACGGGCACGAGCGCCGTCGCCGTCGCCGAGCGCGCGGTTGACGGTGAGCTTGCCAGAGGTGCGACGATCATCGCCCTTGCGGTCACGCTGTTGCGGACGCGGCGGCTCGGGACGACGCACGCCGCCGGGGGCTGCGGCCGGGCGGAAGCCGCCCGTCGAAGGCGCGCCGGTAGACGCGGTGGTGGCAGGTGCTGCTGGCTCGGGCGCCGGTGCGACGGGAGCCGGCGGCGGGCGGCGCAGAATCTCCGGACGCGCAACCGGGGTGAAGCGGCGCGGCGCGGGCATGCCAGCGGTCATGCCGAGCTGGAGCGGAGCGGGTGCTGGAGCAGCGACCGGGGCGGCCGCTGCCGCTACCGGAGCGGCGAGCGGCGCTGCCGGAGCGGCGGGCGGCGCAACCGGGGCAGGGGCAGGGGCGGCAGCAACCGGAGCTGGAGCGAGGGCTTCCACGACCGGCACAGGCGCAGGCTCGGGCGCTGCGACCGGCTCGGAAGTCGGGACAGGCGCGGCCACAATGGGTTCAGGCGCGACGGGCTCGGGCGCAGGAGCCGGCTCGGCTTCCGCCCGCGCCTTTTCTTCCACGCGGCGGGCGTCCGCCTCGATCGACTCGGCGCGATCGCGATCCTCACGACGACGAGCATCTTCGAGCGCGTGCATCCGCGACTCTTCCGCTTCGCGCAGGAGCTTGGCCTGTAGCTCCTGACGGGACAGCAGGCTATCGCCGGGCCGCGGGGCGGGCGGGGGCGGCGGAACCGGACGCGACAGAATCGGCGCGGCGACCTGCTCCGGCGCTGCTGCTTCGATGGGCGCATCGACGGGCGTACCGCCGGGGCCAAGGATGCGGCGCCGCTTGACCTCGACCACTACCGTGTTCGAACGGCCATGGCTGAAGCTCTGCTTCACCTTGCCGGTCTCGACGGTGCGCTTGAGACCCAAGGGTGCGCGCATGCCCAGTTTCGGCTTTTCGTTGTCGGTATCGCTCATCTGGCTACTCAACGTCCTTATTCGTATTCGCGTCAACGTCTTCAGGGACGTCGGATAATTCAGGCGCCGATGCTCCCTGCGAAAGCGTTTCGCAAGGTGCAGGCACGGGGTCGGGTCCGATAAAGTGCAGCCAGCGGTCAAGCGCTTCACGCACCCGTTTCGCGGCCGCAGGGTCGGTCAGGCCAGCATGTACCACATTTTCGCGGCCAAGGGCTAAAGACAATATGGTGCGTGGGATCGGCAATGCCAGTCCCCGCAAATCAGAACCTTCTTCATCGCGTCCAACCCGCCATGCCTGGGCCAGTTTGCGGCTGCCGTCCTCACCCGCATCGGATGCGTGGAGCAGCAGATGAAGCTTGCCCGAGCGCGCGGCGTCCGAGATTCGCTCGGTGCCGATGATCAGTCCGCCACTGCGCGATTCGAGCCCCATTCGGTCGAGCGCATTTCGACGTAGCGCCTCGGCGATCGTCACCGGTAGATCGGGCGCCAACGTGAACTCGCCGGTCTTGAACGCGCGGGTCAGCACGCCCTTGAGCTTGCCTTTCTTGAGCGCGACCTCGAGTTCGGCCTGAGTAACCGCGATCCACGCGCCGCGGCCCGGGGCCTTAGCGCGTACGTCGGGAAATACTTGGCCGTCGGGAGCCAGCGCGAGTCGCACGAGTCCGTCTCGCGGCGCGGATGTGCGCGACAATATGCAGGTGCGAGTCGGGCTCTGCGCGGGAACCGATTCGGTCCCCTCGGCAGACATGACGTTCCGGCGACCCTTCCGATGCTTCGGAAGTGCCTGGACCGGACCGGCTTTGGCTACAGCGCGGGTTTCATCGGGGGGATTCCGCATGTGCGTCCTCCCCTGCTGGGGCTTCCCGGTCAGCGATGAGCTGACCGGCCGCGCCGTAATTTTCCAAAGACACTTCTTCGATCACGATCTGAACCGCCTTTGGGTCTTTGCCGAGACGATCGACGAGCGAACGGGTCACGTCGGCGACGATCCCCGCTTTCTGCTCGCGGGTCGCCGACCCCGCCATACGGATGCTCACGAACGGCATCAGGCTTCGCTCTCCTCCGAGGTCGCTTCCGGAGTCGCGTCCTCGTCTTCGAACCAATGTGCGCGAGCAGCCATGATGATCTCATTGCCCTGCTCGTCGCTCAGACCATATTCTGCGAGAATTCCGCCCTTGTCGTCAGGACGCGATTGGGTGTTCTCGGCGCGGCGGCGCTGTTCCTGACGCTTCTTCTGCACCAGCTCGTCGGTCGCCAGATCGGCGAGGTCGTCGAGCGTCTTGATGTTGGCCTTGCCGAGCGTGACCAGCATTGCTTCGGTTAGATACGGCATCGTCGCAAGATCGTCGGACACGCCCATTTCGGTGCGCTCGACCTTAGAGGCGGCGTCGCGGCGCTCGAGCGCCTCGGTCGCGCGGCTCTGCAGCTCGGCAGCGAGGTCATCATCGAAGCCTTCGATCGACGCGATCTCGTCGACTTCGACATAGGCGACTTCTTCGAGCGCGCCGAAGCCTTCGGCGACCAGCAACTGGGCGAGTGTCTCGTCGACGTCGAGTTCCTTTTCGAACATTGCCGAGCGCTCGACGAATTCCTTCTGGCGCTTCTCGGACGCGTCAGCCTCGGTGAGGATGTCGATCGCCTTGCCGGTCAGCTGCGATGCGAGCCGTACGTTCTGGCCGCGACGGCCAATCGCCAGGCTGAGCTGATCGTCGGGAACGACGACCTCGATGCGATCCTCTTCCTCATCGATCACAACGCGCGACACAGAGGCCGGCTGCAGCGCGTTGACGACGAAGGTCGCGGTGTCGGGCGACCAGGGAATGATGTCGATTTTCTCGCCCTGCATTTCCTGCACGACGGCCTGGACGCGGCTGCCCTTCATGCCGACGCAGGCGCCGACTGGATCGATCGACGAATCGTGGCTGATCACGCCGATCTTTGCGCGCGAACCCGGGTCACGAGCGGCGGCCTTAATTTCGATGATGCCATCGTAGATTTCGGGCACTTCCTGCGCGAACAACTTCTTCATAAAATCGGGATGCGCGCGGGACAGGAAAATCTGCGGCCCGCGATTTTCGCGACGCACGTTAAGGATCAACGAGCGGATGCGGTCGTTGACGCGCACCACTTCGCGCGGAATCTGCGCGTCGCGACGGATTACGCCCTCGGCGCGGCCCAGGTCGACCACGACATGGCCGAACTCCACTCGCTTCACCACGCCTGTGATGATCTCGCCCATGCGGTCCTTGAACTCTTCGAACTGGCGCTCGCGCTCGGCGTCACGGACCTTCTGGAAGATCACCTGTTTGGCGGCCTGGGCGGCGATGCGGCCGAACTCGATCGGAGGCAGCGGATCGACGATGTAATCGCCGACGACGGCCCCCTTCTGGAGCTTCTGCGCTTCCTTGACGTTTACCTGCTTGAAGTAATCGTCGACGGCTTCCACCACTTCGACAACGCGCCACAGGCGAAGGTCACCGGTGGTCGGATCGAGTTTAGCGCGAATGTCGTTTTCGGCGCCATAGCGCGCGCGGGCGGCGCGCTGGATCGCATCCTCCATCGCTTCGATCACGATCGCCTTGTCGATCATCTTTTCCGAAGCAACCGCGTTGGCGATCGCGATCAGTTCTGCCCGGTTGGCGGAAACGGCGGCAGTTGCCATCAATCTTGTCCTTCTGCTTCGAATTCGTCCGCGCCTTCGACGGAAAGCGGGGCGGTTGCGGCAATCAGTTTGTCGGTCATCAACAGTTTGGCGTCGGCGACCTGCTCGAAGTCGATCGTCATCTGCGCATGTTTCTTTACGTCGATCACGATCCGGCCATCGACCACGCCGACCAGATCGCCGGTCAGCTGCTTACGGCCGTCCATCGGCGCGGTCAGGTGGATGCGCGCCTCCTGCCCGATCCAGTCGTTGAAGTCCTTAAGGCGAGTCAAGGGCCGATCGATCCCGGGAGAGCTGACCTCTAGGCGATAGGCGACCGCGATCGGATCGCGACCCTCAGCCTCCAGCGCGTCGAATACGTCAGAGATGCGATTCGACAGCGCGGAGCAATCGTCGATGTTGAGCTGGCGTGTGTCGGGGCGCTCCGCCATCACCTGCAAGGTGGGATCGGACGTGCCGCCGAACATCTTTACGCGCACGAGGTCAAAGCCCAGGGCCTTGGCCTCTGGCTCGATCAACGCGGTCAATACGGCGATATCCGCCATGAACTCTCCAAACATGCGTGTCTGCCGCCGGAACCGGTGGGCTCCGACCTCTTCACCTGTCGATGTAGAGAACGCGATTGCGATATAGGCGGGACGCGTCGACAAGGCAAGCGCGCAACCAAGCACGCTGCACAGCGTTCGGTTGGCACAACCGGGAGAGAGATATGCGCGTTTATTTCGCTTTTGCCGCCCTGCTGCTGGGCGGCGCGGCCTGTTCCGCGCAAAGCCTTCCGTCTAACGCGCCGCTCGACCCGACTCTGAAAAACGTCCCCGCCACGACCGGGCGCGCAAACTTACCAAAGACTGCGCCTCCGTTCACGATTCAGACGATCGGCCAGTTCGACGCGCCGTTCGCCATGGCGTTCCTGCCGGACGGCGCGCTGCTGGTTACTGAAAAGGCGGGGCGCCTCCAATTGCGCGACGCTGATGGTTCGGTCGTCGAGGCGACGGGTGTACCCATTGTGGCGCAGGCGGTGCAGGGCGGTTTGCTCGACGTCGCGGTCGCGCCCGATTTTTCTGTCAACACTGCGGGCGCGGCGGAGCACACCGTCTATCTGACCTATTCCGAATCGGCCACGTCCGGCAGTCAGCTGGCCTTGGCTCGAGCTCGGTTGAAGGTCGTGAAGGTCGTCTGCGTCAGAGCGCCGTGCCCGGCGCAAGCGGCGCTCGAAGACCTTAAGGTGATCTGGCGCTCGGGCTCGAGCGGCCCGGGCGGACAGTTCGGCGCGACCATCGTATTCGCACCCGACGGCAAATCCCTCTTTCTGTCCTCGGGCGAGCGCCAGCGCTTCACTCCCGCGCAGGACCCCGAGCAGGCGCTCGGCAAAATCATCCATCTGACGCTCGACGGCGCGCCGGCCCCGGACAATCCGATGGCCTCGGCGGGCGGGGTGCGCGCCGCAACCTGGTCGAGCGGCCATCGCAACCCCTACGGCCTCGTGTTCGATGCGCAGGGACGGCTTTGGGAAAGCGAAATGGGGCCGAGGGGCGGCGATGAACTCAACCTGATCTTTCCGGCCAAAAACTATGGCTGGCCGATCGTTTCCAACGGCGACAATTATTCGGGCCAGCCGATCCCCGACCATCCGAGCCGCCCCGATCTCGAAGCGCCGAAACTGTGGTGGAATCCGTCGATCTCGCCCGGCGGGATGATGCTTTATTCCGGGACGATGTTCCCGCAGTATCGCGGTTCGGCGTTCCTGGCGGCGCTGTCCGACCGCTCGCTGGTGCGTGTCACGTTGGGCGAGTCGCCGGCGAAGGCAAATCAATGGGATATGGGCGCGCGGATTCGCGACGTGGCGCAGGCGCCGGACGGGTCGATATGGGTGCTGGAGGACGGCCAGAAGGGTGGGGGCGGTAAGTTGCTGCGGCTGACGCCGAAGCGGTAACGCTTAGACGCCTGGGTACGGCATCCCGGGCTCGCTCCGGAGTGAGAATCGCGACTCTACGGCCAAAGCCCCTGTCTCCGGGTCCGTGCCGGTACGAGTTCGGCATGACCCATAGGGTCAGCCCGGCCGCACGATCAGATAGTTCATCCGCGCCGACGCGATCGGCTTAATGCGGTCGTCCTGCCAGGCGACCGCCTCGACATTGGCGACGCGCGTGCCGAGCCGGGTGACGATCCCAACTGCGCGTGTTTCCTTCTCACGCCCGCCGCGCATGAAATCGACGGTGACGTTGATCGGCTTGATTCTTCCGCCACCTTCTTCTGCGAGCGCCTGCTGGAGCGCGGCGATCGCCGCCATTTCGAGTAGCCCACCCAGTGCGCCGCCATGTACGAAGCCTGGCCGTCCCAGCACGTCCTCGCTGAACGGCATAACCAGTACCGGTGGGCCGTCCGCGTCCGTGTCCGATTCGATACGCAGCCCGAGCACCAGGGCATATGGCGGCAGCGTCATGGCTGCGCCTCCAGGAACATGTAGGTACCCGAGACATGCGCAAGCGGATCGTCCGGATCGCCGTCATGCGCCTGACCGCGGATGAAGGCGATCGCGCGGGTAATCCGATAGCATTCGCCACGCCCGATCACGGTCTTACCAGGGGTCGCGGGGCGCAGATAATCGATCCGCAGGTCAAGTGTCGCCTGCGGCCGGAGCCCGCCGAGCTTAAGCCAGATCGCCATGCTGGTCGCCATGTCCATCATCGACAGGATCGGCCCGGACGCGAGCACCCCGGTTTCAACATCGCCGACCAGCTCGGCCCGGTACGGCAGCGCCAGCTCTGCCCAATCTGGCCCGTGTGCACGATAGCCAATGCCCAGCCGGCCGCTATGGCCGCCTGCATGCGCGAAAAGGCGCGCGGGATCGAATGGGAAGGGAAGGTCGGGCATGGCCTGCGGCTCTACACCGCGGGCGGCCACGTGCAAGATTGCAGCGATTTAAATGGTGCCTAGCTATCGGCTGGACGCGTTCGACGACGCGGCCTAGCACCGGCGGCAAAGGAAAGCCGTATGAACGCCCGCGTTTCGATCACCGTTGCCGACCACGTCGCCGATGTCCGCCTCACCCGGCCCGATAAGATGAACGCGATCGACTTGCCGATGTTCGAGGAAATCGCAGCGACAATCGCGCAGCTCGGCGACATGCCCGGCGTCCGCGCGGTAGTATTGTCGGGCGAAGGGCGCGGTTTTTGCGCGGGGCTCGACATGATGAGCATGGCGGACGGCGGCGCGGGGCTCGACGTGGCGACGCGCAGCCACGGCATCGCCAATCTCGTCCAGCAGGTCGCCTGGGGCTGGCGTACCTTGCCGATGCCGGTGATCGCAGCGGTGCACGGGGTGGCGCTGGGCGGGGGCTTCCAAATCCTCTCCGGCGCCGACATCCGCATCGCCGCGCCTGCCACCCGTTTCGCGATCCGCGAGACCTATTGGGGGCTGGTGCCGGATATGGCGGGCGTCGCGCTGTGGCGCGGGCTGGCGCGCGACGATGTGTTGCGTGAGCTGACGTATACGGCGCGCGAGTTCGAGACCGAAGAGGCGCTACGGCTGGGTTTTGTAACCCATGTGAGCGATGATCCGCATCGCGTGGCGCTGGCGCTGGCGGTGCAGATCGCTGGACGCAATCCGGAAGCGATTCGGGCATCCAAACGGCTATTTAATCTCGCCATGGATGCGGATGCCGCAACCATCCTACAGGCCGAGAGCGACGAACAGGTTGCGATTCTGCGTCGCCCCAACCAGATCGAGGCGGTGATGGCCAATATGCAAAAGCGGCCGCCGGTGTTCACCGACTGACAGGGCATCCTTCCATGATCGTCACCCAAGCCATAGCTGCGCGGCGCTCGATCCGCGGCTTTCTGAAGCGTCCGGTCGATCCGACGATGTTGCACGCAATCGCGACCCGCGCGGCGCGCGCGGCGACCGGCGGCAATCTCCAGCCATGGCACGTTGACTTGGTGAGCGGCGAATCGCTCGCGGCGCTAAAGGCGGCCATGATCGTCAAACTGCTGGCGGGCGAGACCGAGATGCCGGCCTATGACGTTTATCCGCCAGGCCTGACCGCGCCCTATCGCGACCGTCGTTCAGCAGTTGGCGAGGCACTCTATGCCGAACTCGGCATCGTGCGTGAGGACAAGGCCGGGCGGCGGTTGCAATTCGCGCGGAATTTCCAATTCTTTGGTGCGCCGTCCGCGCTGTTCGTGACGGTCGACCGGCAAATGGGGCCGCCGCAATGGGCGGACCTGGGCATGTATTTGCAAAATGTGATGCTTCTGGCGGTGGAAGCGGGGCTGGGAACGTGCGCGCAGGAATGCTGGGCGATGTTCCCGGAGACGGTCACTGGCTTCCTCGGCACGCCAGCGGAGCGGATGCTCTTCTGCGGGGTGGCGATTGGCTATGAAGATACAGAAGAGCCCGCCAACCGCTTGCGCAGTGGGCGGGCTCCGGAAAGCGAGTGGCTGACGATACGCTCCTGAGCGTTATCCCGGACGAGCCGGGATGATGACGGCTCAGGCGGTCGTCGCGCTGCGACCGCCGCCGCCGCCATTGCCACCGCCGCCATTGCCACCGCCACCGCGACCGCCACGGCGGTTGGGTGTCCGACCGCGCGGGGCGTTCGGATTGGCGGGTCGTGCCGAATGCGTCGCGCGGGGCTGCGGTGCACCACGGGCATTGCCGCGCGGACGTTCTTCGCGCGGGGCGGGATCGGCGCCGATCGCAGCGACGCGCGTGGCCTTCACCTTGGCCGAGAGCGCGTTGAAATCGTCCGGCAGCGGCACCAGCGTTATCTTCTGGCGGGTCAGCCGCTCGATGTCGCGCAGGTACGGCTTCTCGTCATCCGCCACGAAGCTGATTGCCACGCCGCTCGCGCCAGCGCGCGCGGTGCGGCCGATGCGGTGGACATATTGCTCGGCGACGTTGGGCAACTCGAAGTTGAAAACGTGGCTGACGCCCGAGACGTCAATGCCGCGTGCGGCGATGTCGGTGGCCACCAGAATCTTCGCCCGACCCGACTTGAACTCGGCTAGCGCGCGTTCACGCTGCGGCTGGCTCTTGTTGCCGTGGATCGCATTGGCGACAATGCCATTGCCGGCGAGCAGCTTCACGACGCGGTCGGCGCCATGCTTGGTGCGGGTGAAGACCAACGCGCGGTCGATCGTCGGATCGCCGAGCTTGATCGTCAGTAGCGCCTGCTTTTCGCCCTGGTTGACCAGCGTGGCCTCCTGGGTGACACGCTCAGCGGTGGTGGCGACCGGAGTCACCTTGACCGTGACCGGATCGTTGAGGAACTGGTCAGCCAGCTCGCGGATCGAGTTCGGCATGGTCGCCGAGAAGAAGAGCGTCTGACGCTGCTTGGGCAGCATGCGGACGATCTTCCGGAGCGAATGGATGAAGCCGAGATCCATCATCTGGTCGGCTTCGTCGAGCACGAGAATCTCAAGATTGGTCAGGCTGACGAAACGCTGCTCGATCAGGTCGAGCAAGCGGCCCGGCGTCGCGACCAGGATGTCCACACCGCGAGCCATGTCCTGGCGGTTCTTGTTGATGCTGGTGCCGCCAAAAACGGTGACGACCGACATCTTGCTGAACTGGCCGTAGGCGCGGGCGCTCTCGGCGATCTGGCTGGCGAGCTCACGAGTAGGGGCGAGCACCAGCATTCGGCAATGCGTCGGTTGCGCCTTTTTCTCGACAGTGGCGAGATGCTGGATCGACGGCAGCACGAAGGCGGCGGTCTTGCCGGTGCCGGTCTGCGCGATGCCGAGCAGATCCTTGCCCTCGAGGAGCTGCGGAATCGACTGTGCCTGGATCGGCGTAGGAGTGGTATAGCCCTTGGCGGCGAGCGCGCGGACTAGGGGTTCGGCGAGGCCGAGATGTGCGAAAGACATGAGTTATGCTCGTGTTGCCGAGCGCGCACGCCAATAGGACGCGCGGGGGCGGCGGGGGGAAGTGACACCCCGCGTGATTTGGGAAGCCGGTTGGAAACGACCGAGGCGGAGCCTGGAGTCCCAGGATTAACCTGAGCCTCCGATCACGCTGCATACGCCTCGATACCGCGCATATGCTTGTTGCAGCGCGGAATGTCAAGATCAGGCGTTCGCGGCGCGCCGTTGTCCACTCAATTGTGCGCCGGCATCCCGGTGGAACCGCACGTTCCAGAACGTCGCCGAGGCGGAGATCATCGTCACCACCAGGAAGGCGAGGGTAAAGTCGGGCAGGCTCGGAGTGGTCGATCCGCTGCCCAGCATCCCGACGTGCAGCGCTAGGGCCCCCGAACAGATCCCCAGTGACAGCATCAATTGTTGGAAGGTCGCATAGAAACTAGTCGCCGCGCTCATCCGGTGACTTGGAATCTCATCATAGGCGATGGTGTTATACGCGGTGAATTGAAACGACATGAAGAAGCCGCACACGAGGATCGTGCCGAAGATCGCCGCCACCGGCCAGTCCGGGCGGAACAGTCCGCAGATCGCATAGCCAGCGCTGCCCACCAGTCCGTTGACGATCAGGCTGCGGCGAAAGCCGAATTTCCGCAGGATGCGCGGTGCGAGCCCCTTCATCGCCAGCGATCCCATCGCGCCGGCGACGGTGATCGCGCCGCTCTCTGCTGCGGTCATGCCGAAGCCGAGTTGGAGCATCAGCGGCAGCAGGAACGGCTGCGCGCCTTGCGTTATGCGGGTCAATGATCCGGCGATCACCGAGAGCCGGAAGGTCGGCACCTGCATCAGCGAGAGGTCTAGGATCGGGTCAGCGCGGTGTCTGGCGTGAAAAACATAAGCGCTGCCGGCCACCAGACCGATCGTCACCAGAATCAACGCGAGGCGGCCCTCGCCGGTGCGGCTGGTCATCTCGAAGCCGAACAGCAGACAACCCAGCGCCACGCCCGACAGCGCAAAGCCGATGAAATCCGGACGCACAGGGCGGTCGCCACGCACTTCGCCGATGAACAGGGTTACAAGCACTACGCCCAGCACGCCGATTGGAATGTTGAGATAAAAGATCCAGCGCCAGTCGAGATACGTCACGATCAGCCCGCCTATCGGCGGTCCGACGATCGGTCCGACCAGCGCGGGCATGATCAGCCAAGACATCGCCGAGACCATGTCCTCTTTGGCCACGCTGCGCAGCAGGACGAGTCGCCCGATTGGGATCATCATCGCCCCGCCAATGCCCTGCAGGAATCGCGCGCCCATCATGAATTCCAGGCTGCGCGATTGGCCGCATAGCGCCGAGCCGGCCATGAAGATCAATATCGCCGCGCGGAAGATCGTTCGCGACCCGAAGCGGTCAGCGAGGCGACCGCTCGCCGGAATGAAGATCGCCAGCGCCAGCAGATAGGAGGTCAGCGCTGAGCTGACGTTGGTGACGGGCACCTCAAAATCGCGCGCCATCGTTGGCAGCGCAGTAGCAAGAACGGTGGCGTCCATCTGCTCCATGAACATCGCGCAGGCGATGATCAACGCGACCACCCGGTAGCTGCGCACCACTTGGCCGGGCAGCGGGGTTGAGTGGGGCACCATCGCCAGCGAATCGCCTGCGGGAAGGATGCCGTCACGAATCTCGGAATTGATTGACGCAAGACCGCGCCGTCGCATTCTCAAGACTGCCAACCCCCGCCGAGCGCCAGGAATACACTGACCTGATAATCGATCAGCGTCGCGTTGGAAGCGGCGAGATTGGCCTCTGCGGTCGCCAGCGACGCCTGCGAGGTCAGCAGCGTCAGGAAATCGGTGCGCCCAAAGCGGTAGAGCTTGCTAGCCTGATCAGCAGCGGTGGCAGCGCTCGCCCATGCACGGGTCAGCGCGGCGTTGCGTTCGCGCTCGCGGGCATAAGCTGACAGGGCCGTCTCGGTCTGACGCAGCGCCTCGAGCACTCCCGAATCGAAGGTGGCGAGCGCGGCATCGGCGGCCGCGCCAGCCTGTTCGATCTGCGCGCGCACCACCGGACGGTTGGGGAAGCTCCAGCTAACCAGCGGTCCGAGCGCGAGGTTGAACGCCTTGGCCGCACTGAAATTGGAGGTCGGCCCTTCGAATCCGGCAGACGCGCCCAGGCTGACCTGTGGATAAAGATCCGCCATTGCTCCGCCGATCCGAGCGGTGGCGGCGGCGAGCGCGCGTTCGTCGGCGCGTAAGTCTGGGCGACGGCGGATCAGCGCGGCGCCGTCGCCGATCGGCATGGCCTTGGCCATCGTCGGCGGGGCGGTACAACCTACGGCGTCCTTGGGATAATCGGCCGGTGCGCGGCCCATCAGCGTCGCGAGCTTGTAGAGCGCAGCGGTCCGCGTTGCGAGGATGCCAGGGATCAGCGCTTCGTTCTGATTGACCGCGGTGCGTGCGCGCGTCACGTCGAACGCGGTGCCGCGCCCGCCGCGTTGCAGGCGCTGGGTGACATCGAGCGTCTGGTTTTGGAGCTTGAGGATGCGGGTATTAGCCGCCAGCGTCAGGTTCGCCGAGCAGGCCGCCGCATAGGCGCGTGCCGTCTCGGCGGCGATCGTGACCCGGACATCGTCGCGCGCGGCGGCAACCTGCTCGGCATCGGCCTGCGAAGCCTCGATCGCGCGGCGGATTTTGCCCGATAGGTCGAGCGGATAGGCAAGCGCGACCCCGAGGTTATAGCCGACCGCGCCAGGCAGGCTGGCGCCGGTGCCGTAGGGCCGCGCGACCGACACGCCGGCGCTGAGATCGGTGGTGAGGCTGCGCCCGGCGGCGACTTCCTTCACTACCGCATCGGCCTTGCGCAGATTGGCGTCGGCGGCGCGCAAATCGGCATTGGCCGCCAGCGCCTCTGCGACATAGCCATCGAGCCGCGCGTCGCCGTAGAGCTGCCACCAGTGATCTGGCAGAGCGGCCTGTGAAAAACCCTTTCCCTGGCCGCTGTCGAAAGCGCCCTGCGCATGTGGTAAATTCGCCGCCGCCTTGTCCGGCAGCCGATAATTCGGGCCGACCGTCGTGCAGCCGGCGAGCGCCAGCAGCGCGACTAGCGACCCGCGCGCCTTCATGGCCGCACCGCATGGGGCAGCACAGTAACGGTCGCGGTGCGCCCGATGATCAGCGCGACGCTGGGCGGCACGTTCTCCAGTTTCACCTGCACCGGAATGCGCTGGGCCAGCCGGACCCAGTTGAAGGTTGGGTTGACGGTGGGCAGCAGGTTTGAGCTGTTGGAGCGTTCGCTGTCGTTGATGCCGGCGGCGATGCTGAAGACGCGGCCATGGAGCGTGGTCGGATCGCCCATCAGATGTACGGTCACTGGATCGCCCAGCCGGATGCCGGCGAGCTTGGTTTCCTCGAAATAGCCCTCGACGCGCAGCGAATTGGCGTCGATCAGCGCCATTGCCTGCGCGCCGGCCGCGATATAGTCGCCCGGGTGCAGGTCGAGGTTGGTGACGGTGCCACGGACGCTGGCGCGCACTGTGGTGCGTTCGAGATTAAGCGCGGCGGTCGCGCGCGAGCTCTCCGCCTGGGCGAGCGTGGCAGCGGCGGTCGCGATGGCGGCGACATTCTCCTCATGGGTTTCCTTGGCGACCAGATCGCCGAGCGCGACATCGCGCTGCGCCACACGGCGGTGCTGGGCGAGCGTCGCGCGGGCGCTAGCGATTGCCGCATCGCTCTGGGCGAGGGTCAGCGCATATCGGGGCCGATCTACCACGAACAGCACGTCGCCCGGATTCACGGTCTGATTGTCGTGGACCATCACTTGGGTAACCAGCCCTGCCACGTCCGGCGTCACCCGCACAACGTCGGCACGGATATGCCCGTCGCGGGTCCAGGGATCGATTTCGTAGCGGTGCCACAGCCACATCGCCACGAAGATCGCCAGGATCACAATGACGATGGTGGTGGCCGAACGCAGGATCGCGGCATAAATCGGTTTCATCAGGTTAGTCCGTAGTGGCCGGTCAGCAACGACAATAGACCGAGGATAAGAATGAACACGGCAAGATCGACCAGCGGCCGATAGGCGATAAAGCGATAGGCGCCCGTCAGCCCGAGCAGCCGAGTGGCCAGCGCGGTAAGGATGACCGCGCACGTCGCGAGAATCAGCAGCGTGGGCATGAACACCCCGCCGATCGAGATTTCGCCGGTCATGCCGTCGCGTCCTGAAGATAGGGGGCTGCGCTCGGGAACAAATTCCGGCGCAGCGAGGTGAGGGCTAGGATGCCGCGGCGGCGCAGGTCGGGGCGCTCGCTGTGCGCCAGGCCGGTCATTGCGCTATCGATCCCGGCGAGTAGCAGCGGTTCGGGCGGGCAGGGCTCGTTGGGGCGCAGCCTCCAATAATGCTCGCCTACGCCGCGCAACACCGGGGTGATCATCACGCCTTCCGGAACCGGCGCGTCGATCCGCAATTGCCGAAGTTCGCCGATCGAGACACCGACGCGCAGGTCGGTCAGCGCGTCAAGCAACGGCTTGCCCGGATCTTGACCCTGTGCGGCGAGCCGCGGCGCAAGTAACCCGATCCGGTCGAGCATCCGGCTGACCCAGCCGGCTGCATCGGGCCGCCCAGGCAGGTTCGCGCGAGCGCCAAGCTCGCGCCAGCCGGCGCGGATTAGCCGGCGGGTGCTGCTGTCAGCACCGATCGTCTGGAACAGTCCGACCGTGACCGCTGCGAACAGCGTGCCGACAAGTTGCGAGATGCCGCCGTCGAGGAAAGTGTCGAAACTGATATTGTAGGTTGCGCTGAGCCCCACGGTGTTGATCCCACCCAGCACTGCGCCGAACATCAGCAACAGTGTTTTAGGGCGCGCCATGAACATACCGCCGATTAGCAGCGGCGGCGCGAGCACCGCCATCATCATTATGAAATCGGTGACGCGCGGCAGCACCGCAAAGGCATAGATCGCCGAGAATATCAGGCCGATCAGCGTGCCCCAGAAGAACGCCATGATCGAGGGTGCGGGATCGTCGACGTTGCCGAACAACGCGCAGCACACCCCCGCGATTAGCACCGCCCCAGCGCCCTGGGACCAACTAGTGACGATCCAGAAGGTGCAGCCGATCAGGATCGCCGCGATCGTGCCGGCGGCGGCGCGCAAGGCGACGCCGCGGTCGCGGTGCAGTCCGCGCCGGCTGCTGCGGGCCAGCAACCGGCCGACCGCTGGTGTCACCGGTTTACGCGACGGCGACCAGAGCTGGTCGCGCAGGTCGCGACAGTTGCGGTGCGCCTCGATCAGTTCGGCAAGGCGTGACAAAAGACTGAGTCGCAACGCGTCGCGCCATTCGAGTGTGTCGCCGATCACCGGCTCCAGCGCGTGGGCGCGGGCGATCAGCGAGTCGGTCATGGCGGCGCGCTCCGCGGTGATCGGGGGCATGTTTAGCCAGGCGCGGACGTCCTCGATCAGCTCTGCGGTGGCTGGGCGCGGCAAATGCCCGTCGCGGGCCAACTCGACGATCCGGTCGTCGACCGCGCTCGCCAGCGGCAAGAGCATCGAAAGCTGGTCCTGCAACGCGCGCAGCGTCCGCACCCGCGGCAGCAGCCGTGCGGTATCGAAGGGAAGGTGGATCGAGAGCTGGTGGAGCTCGTTAATGTCCAGTGCCAGGCGTCGTCGGTCGCGCCTCAGTGCGTCGTCTGTCGCGCCAACCAATGAACCGCGCGACCAGCGCTCGGCATCGTGCAAAATCGTGTCTACGCGACGGAGCAGCATTGCCGTCAGCGTCTGCGGAAAGACGAAACCGTGTATCAGACTGCCGCACAGGATGCCGATGGTAATCTCTTGCACGCGCAGGATCGCGGTCGTGAAGATGTCGCCGGGGGCCGTCACCGAAGGAAAGCCGATGATGCTGGCGGTATATCCAGCCAGCAGGAAGATATAGGCGCGTGGCGTCCGGTCGAGCAGGGAGATATAGAGGCATAGTCCGAGCCACAGCGCGAGGCCGAGCGAGAGCAGCTCGGGCGAGTTGACCAGATTGGGCACCAGCACCACGGCTGCAGTCGCGCCTAGGATTGTGCCCATCACCCGAAACAGAGCCTTCGAAAGCACTGCACCGGCGAGTGGTTGGGCGACGATATACGAGGTGCTGACCGCCCAATAGGGGCGGGTCAGCCCGATCTTGAGCGCGATGTAATAGGCCAGCATCGCGGCGATGAAGCATTTGACGGAGAAGAGCGCTTCCTTCGCGCCGAATCGATCGGTCATGCTGCGCCCCGCTTGCGCACGAATCGTGCCTCGAGGTGCTCGGCGACGGCAAGCGCGTTGGCAAGGTCTTCATCGGACACACCGACCAGCGTGTCGGCGCGCAGCGCGGCGAATGTGTCCTCGATGCTGGAGAGCAGCTCGCGGCCGCGTGCAGTCGGCCGCACCCGGCTGACGCGGGCATCAACCGAGTCCTTGCGGCGCTCGACCAGCCCGGCGGCGACCATGTGATCGAGTAGGCGTACCAGAGTCGCGCCGGTGACGTCGAGTTCGCGGGCCAGATCGGTCTGACGGACGTCATCGCCCATCCGACCGACCTGAATCAATGCCCAGCCCGATGCGGCCGACAGTCCCATACCGCTCAGTGCACGGTCCGCGGCCTGTCGCCACATTCGGGCGAGTGGCAACAACGTGCGCGCATATGCCGATTCGAGGGAAGATCGTTTGGAAGCCATTAGCGAGCTAACTAAGTCGCAGCTCGTCGCATTGCAACCACGGGATATCGCGTAGAAAGGGGATTTTTGCCATCTGTCCGTGCCTGAATTTACGGGAACGACAAGATTTCCTCACAAATGCCGTTTCTCTAGCTTCCGCGCGAGCGTGCGCCGGTGCATTCCCAGCCGTCGCGCCGTTTCGGAGATATTGAACCCGGTTTCCGCAAGTACTTGGTGGATATGCTCCCACTCCAGTGTTTTGATCGAGGTCGGGCGGGCGGACAGGTCAGCCTCTGGATCGCCTTCCACACGGCCGAAGGCAGCTTCGATATCGTCGGTATTGGCGGGCTTGGTGAGATAGTTGGTCGCCCCCAACTTGATCGCTTCGACCGCGGTGGCGATGCTCGCAAAGCCGGTCAATACCACGATCCGCATCTCCGAATCCTGGACGTGCAGCGCCTGTACGCTGACCAGCCCTGAGGCGCCGCCAAGCCGCAGATCGACCACCGCGAAGCCGGGCGCAAACCCGGCGAGCGTCTCTCCGAGTAGTGCGGGGTCCGGCACCGTTCGCACCTCATAGCCTCGCCGTTCAAACGAGCGCGCCAGCGTCCGGGCGAAAGCGGCGTCATCCTCGACGATCACTAGCCGCCGGGTCATGCAATCGGCTCCAGCGCCAGCGCGGCGATCGGCAGGGTTAGCATCACCCGCGTGCCGGTCGGCGCCGGATCCACCGCAACCTCGCCGCCGAGTTTGCGTAGCACGTTCACCGCGAGGAACAGGCCGAGTCCGCCGCTGCCGCGATCCTTAGTTGTTTGATAGGGCCGGCCGACCGTCGCTAGCATTTCTGGCGGAAAACCGCAGCCGTCATCGGTTACGCCCAGAGCCAGTAAGTCGCCATCGCGCTCGGCGGACAAGCGGATATCGCGCCCGCCCGCCTCGGCGGCATTGTCGAGCAGCGCGGAGAGGACTTGCGCCAAGGCCTGGTCGGACACGATCGACAAATCAGGGCCGAGCCGGTCCTCGATTGTTAGCAAGCCGGGATGCAGGGCATCCCAATTGCTGGCCACCGTGGTCAGGAAGGCCGCCAGGGTGGTACGGGCAGGGGCTTCGCCGCGCACCTCGCCGGCGGCGAACAATATGTCGCCGACGATCGCCTTGCAACGTAGTACCTCGGCCTGCATTTCTGCGATCTCCTCGGCGAGGCGCGGATCGGCGGCGAGCACTGGCTCGCGCGTCCAGTCGCCCAAAATCACCGATAGGGTGGACAGCGGAGTGCCCAGCTCATGGGCTGCGCCCGAGGCGAGCAGGCCCATGCGGACAATATGGTCCTCCTCGACTGCGCGTTCGCGCATTTCCGCCAGATGGGCGTCACGTGCGCGCAAATTGGCGCTGATCCGGGTGACAAATGACACCAATAGCACCGCCGCCAGCACATAGGTCAGCCAGCTCGCGAAAATCTGTACGCCCGACAGCGAGCTCGCATAAACGGCGGGCAGGACGGGACTACGGTGAAACGCGGCAAGCAGCGCGAATGCCGCGCTGCTCAGCACCACTAGCGCCCAGCTCGACCATGCGTCGAGCAACACCGCGCCGAGCACAACCTGCAGGAGATAGAGTGAGACGAAAGGATTGGCGGCGCCGCCACTCCAATAGAGTTGCACTGACAGAGCGGCGAAATCGAGCAGGAGCGCGGCGAACAGGTCGAGATTGGTCGCATCGTTGCGCCGGAAGACGATCATCGTCGCCACGTTGAGGATCACCAGCGCTGCCATCACCGCGAACATCGCGGCCAGCGGCAGGGGGACCTCCATATAGAAGTGGACGAACAGCACTGTCACGAGTTGCCCGGCTACCGCCAACCAGCGCAGCTGGGTGAGCAGCAGCATGTTGCGCCCACCGGTGGGCTCCGGGCCGCCGGCCAGCACCGTTCCCCAGCCTGCGACCCTGCCGCGTATCGACGGGCCGGGCATTGAGGAGTCGGACAGGGTGGGGGTCAATCCGCGCGTCGCCCGCGCCAGGCGAGCCAGCCCGAGGCGCCCGCCAGCAGGAGCGCGAGGGTGAACCAGGTGATCGCATATACAAGATGGTTGTTATCGAAGCGGATCACTGTCAGCCCGCCGCGCGGCCAATCGGGCGAAGAGGCGGCATCGGCATCGATAAAATATGGAGCAGCCGAAACTCCGCGCTTGGCCGCGATCGCGGCGACGTCGCGGGAAAACCAGCGATCATTGATAGGGTCATTGCTGCGAAGGAAGCCGCCCTTCGGCTCGGTCACCCGCAGCAGCCCGGTGACCGTCACCATTCCGGCAGGCGCGGAATGGGCCGTGCCGCGTTCTGCCGGCACGAAGCCACGGTTGATCAGGATGGTGAAGCCGCGGTCGGTGGTGAGCGGGGTTAGCACCCAAAAACCGCTGCCGAGATCGGTCACGGCCTTGACCAGCGTCTCGCGGTCGTTCTGGAACCTGCCCTGGGCGGTGATCCGCGTGTAGACCGCATCCGGACCGGCGGTCCGAGGAGCAGGGACCGGCGCTGCATGCAGCCGCCGGTCTACTTTAGCGATCAGGTCCAATTTCCAGCTGAGCCGGTGGACCTGCCAGGTGCCGAGCGCGAGCAGGCCGACGATCGTCGCGACGATCAGCAGCGTGAGCGCCGCCCGGCCCGCACCCGATCGGGTCACATCGGGCTCGCGTCGCCCGTGACCATGCCCGGCATCATATTGGCGTTCATATGATACATCACCCACAGCGAGCCGGAGAGCGCGATGACCACGATGATGATCGTGAAGATCAGCGCCATCATCGACCAGCCGCCCTCGGCCTTGGGGGTCATGTGGAGGAAGTAGACCATGTGAACCACGATCTGCACCATCGCGAGCGCCATCACGATATAGGCGGTGAGGCGGACATCGGTGAGAACACCGGTCATCACCAGTGCAAACGGCACGGCGGTGAGGATCACCGACAGGATGAAGCCGGTCATGTAGCCGCCGAACGTCGACTCCGGATGGCCGTCGTGATCGGCATGGGCGTCGTGGGCGGCGTGTGCGTGAGGGTCGCTCATCGAAGAACTCCGAGCAGATATACGAAGGTGAAGACGCCGATCCAGATGACGTCGAGGAAATGCCAGAACATCGACAGGCACTGCAGGCGGCGCTTGTTGGCGGGGATCAGGCCCTTCCAGCCGACCTGAACCATGAGCGTGACCAACCAGACCAGACCAACCGTGACGTGCAACCCGTGGGTGCCGACGAGCGTGAAGAAGGACGAGAGGAACGCGCTCCGCTGTGGGGAGGCGCCCTCAGCAATCAGTGAGTGGAACTCGTACATTTCCACGCTGATGAAGCCGATCCCGAAGAGCCCGGTGATCGCCAGCCAGCTGAGCGTGCCGCCGACATCATTCTTCTGCATCCGCAGCATCGCGAAGCCGTAGGTGATCGATGACAGCAGCAGCATGGTCGTATTGACCGCGACCAACGGCAGCTCAAAGATTTCGGAAGCGCGAGGACCGCCTGCGTAGCTGCCGCCGTACACGCCGTATGCTGCGAACAGTATAGCGAAGATCAGGCAGTCGCTCATCAGGTAGAGCCAGAAGCCCAGCATCGTGCTGTGGCCGTCCTCATGCTCATGCTCTTCATCGAGGTGGAAGGTGTTGCTATCGAAAGTGGGGGCGTGAGCCATGGTGTTACGCTCCCTTGGCCAGGAGGCGCGTGCGCGCTTCCTCGGTCGCGACCACGGTCTCCGCAGAGATGTAGAAATCGCGTTTGTAGTTGAAGGTGTGGAAGATCGCACCGCCGATGATGCCGACGAAGCTAATCGCCGCTAGCCACCAGATGTACCAGATCATCGCGAAGCCGAAGACCACCGAGAGCCCGGCGAGGATGATACCGGTGCCGGTGTTCTTGGGCATGTGGATCGCCTTGAAGCCGGTGAGCGGCCGGTCGTAGCCGCGGCTCTTCATATCATGCCACGCGTCGAGGTCGTGGATCACGGGAGTGAAGGCGAAGTTGTAGGCCGGGGGCGGCGACGAGGTCGACCACTCCAAGGTACGCCCGCCCCACGGATCCCCGGTATCGTCGGCAAGTGCTTCGCGGCGCATGAAGCTGACGAAGAACTGGATCAGCATGGCGGCGATGCCAACCGCAATGATCGCGGCGCCTACCGCTGCAGCGATAAACCAGATCTGCAGCGACGGATCGTCGAAGTGGCGCAGACGGCGCGTCACGCCCATCAGGCCCAGGATGTAGAGCGGCATGAAGGCGACGTAGAAGCCGATCGTCCAGCACCAGAAGGAAACCTTGCCCCAGAACTCGTCGAGCTTGAAGCCGAATGCCTTGGGGAACCAATAGTTGATGCCAGCAAACATGCCGAACACGACGCCGCCGATGATCACGTTATGGAAATGGGCGACCAGGAACAGCGAGTTATGCAGCACGAAATCGGCGGGAGGGACGGCGAGCAGAACCCCGGTCATGCCGCCGATCGTGAAGGTCAGCATGAAGGAGATCGTCCACAGCATCGGCACGGTGAAGCGGATCCGGCCGTGGTACATGGTGAACAGCCAGTTAAAGAGCTTGGCGCCGGTCGGGATCGAGATGATCATCGTGGTGATGCCGAAGAACGAGTTCACGCTCGCGCCGGAGCCCATCGTGAAGAAGTGATGCAGCCACACAAGATAGGACAGGATCGTGATGACAAGGGTCGCATAGACCATCGAGGTGTAGCCGAAGAGCCGCTTGCCCGAGAACGTCGAGGTCACTTCCGAGAATACGCCGAACGCCGGTAGGATCAGGATATACACCTCCGGGTGACCCCAGATCCAGATCAGGTTGGTGTACATCATCGGATTTCCGCCGAGGATGTTGGTGAAGAAGTTCATGCCGAGATAGCGGTCGAGCGACAGCAGCGCGAGCACCGCGGTCAGCACCGGGAAGGCGGCGACGATCAGGACGTTGGTGCACAAAGCCGTCCAGGTGAAGATCGGCATCTGCATCAGGCCCATGCCCGGCGCGCGCATCTTGACGATGGTGGCGATCAAATTGACGCCCGAGAGCAACGTCCCGATACCAGCGATCTGCAAGGACCAGATGTAATAGTCCATGCCGACGTCGGGGGAGTAGGATAGGCCCGACAGCGGCGCCATCGCCAGCCAGCCGGTGCGCGCGAACTCGCCAATGAACAGGCTGGCCATCACCAGCACCGCGCCGGCGACCGTCATCCAGAAGCTGAAATTGTTGAGGAACGGGAAGGATACGTCACGCGCGCCGATCTGCAGCGGCACGACGAAGTTCATCAACCCTGTCACCAGCGGCATTGCCACGAAGAAGATCATGATCACGCCGTGGGCGGTGAAGACCTGGTCGTAGTGATGCGAGGGCAGGAAACCCTGGTTGTCACCGAACGACATCGATTGCTGCGCGCGCATCATGACCGCGTCGGAGAAACCGCGCAGTAGCATGATGATCGCCAGGATGATGTACATCACGCCGATCTTCTTATGGTCGACACTGGTGAACCACTCGGTCCACAGATAGCCCCACACCTTGAAGTAGGTGAGTACGGCGAACAGCGCGGCGCCGCCGAGCATCACCATGATGAACGTCCCGAGCACGATCGGCTCGTGCAGCGGCAGGCTCTCGAGCGACAGCCGCCCGAAAATAGTCTTAAGCAAGGTATCTGACATCAGTCGGCCCTTAAGAGCGCACAGCGACCGGCCGGCCGAGAGTCGGCTGGACGTTCTGGGTCATGTTGCGATTGGCGTCGGTGCCGGGAGCGGCATTGCCCGGCGCGTGGTTCGGGCCGGTCGGCGACGTGGTATGTGGCGAGGTGCCCATGTCCCGGGGCGCCTTTTGCAGCGCGCCCCTGGGCTTGGCAGGACCCGTGCCGACGTCCGAGTCGTTGGTTGGCATCGGATGGCCCTCGCCCTTCGGAATGGCCATGTCGTGGCGCATCGTGTCGGCCATGCAGGTCGTGCCCGGCTTGACGCACATGTTGACAATCTTGTCGAAGAGGCCGGGCAGCACGGCGGCGTAGCGGATCACCGGGGTGTTTTCGCTCGGGCGCTCAAGGTTCATATATTCGGTAGCATTCAGGTTGCCGCCGTGCGCGCGCATCCGTCCTGCCCAGGCCTCAAAGGTCTTGGCGTCGACACCCTGCGCAACGAAATGCATCCCCGAGAAGCCCGCGCCGCTATAGTTGGCGGAGAAGCCGTCGAACTTACCCGTGCGGTTGAGCACCGCATGGAGTTTGGTCTCCATGCCCGGCATCGCATAGATCTGGCCGGCGAGTGCGGGGACGTAGAAGGAGTTCATCACCGCTGAGGAGGTGATCCGGAACCGCACCTGGCGGTCGGTCGGCAACACCAAGGCGTTAACGGTGGCGATGCCCTGCTCGGGATAGATGAACAGCCACTTCCAGTCGAGGGCGACCACCTGAATCTCCAGCGGCGCCTGCGCGCCGACAGTGGTCTTACCCGGCGCAAGTCGGCCGAGTGGGCGATAGGGGTCGAGCGTATGGGTGCTGATCCAGGTCAGCGCACCAAGCATGATAATGATCAGCAGCGGCGCTGCCCAGATCATCAACTCGAGTCCCGTCGAATGATCCCAATCGGGCTCGTAGGTCGCTTCCTTGTTGCTGGCACGATAGCGCCAGGCGAAGAAGACAGTCGCAACCATCACGGGAATGACGATCAACAGCATCAGGCCGACCGACGCCAGTACCAGATTGGCCTGCTGCTTGGCGACGTCGCCGGCCGGATTCAACACGACCAAGTCGCACCCACCCAACAGTGGTAGAAGAGCGAAGGACGCCAGGGGGGCGAGCGATACGCGGCGCCGTGACGGGACGGGGAGCGGGCTGGGTAAAAGCATGTCGCCCGTTACCGCTGCATCGCATCATAAGCCATAGGGCATTTTGTCCTATGGTGCGATCGGGCGGTAGTGGAGTATGCAGATACGGTATTCCGTCGGTAGCGCCATATGCTCCTCTATGCTGGGGGCACATTTGGTCGTATCGGCGCGTTCTTGCAGGATCGGGGCCGCCGTCGTCGGAAAGGCCCCAGGGAGTTTGAAGACGCCATGACCGCCCAGGCAATCGCCAATTCGACCTCTACCGAGCGCGACGCGCGCGCGCTCCATAGCAGTGGCCACGGGGTTCGCCCGAGCGAGATCGCGATCGGTGTGATCATCGGCCGGACGTCGGAGTTCTTCGACTTCTTCGTCTATGCGATCGCTTCGGTGCTGGTGTTCCCGCCGCTGATCTTCCCGTTCGTCGATCGGCTGACTGGTACGCTTTTCTCGTTTGCAATCTTCGCGCTCGCCTTCGTCTTTCGCCCGGTCGGCACGCTGATCTTCATGGCGATCGATCGCAATTATGGCCGCGGCACCAAGCTGACGATCGCGCTGTTCCTGCTTGGTAGCTCGACCGTCGCGGTCGCGTTCATGCCCGGATACAGCCAGATCGGCGCGGCCGCGATCGTGTTGCTGTCGGTGTTCCGGATCGGCCAGGGCGTCGCCCTGGGCGGCGCCTGGGACGGTCTGGCCTCACTGCTCGCGCTGGGCGTGCCCGACAACAAGCGCGGCTGGTACGCGATGATCCCGCAGATCGGCGCGCCGGTCGGGTTGATCATCGCCAGCGGGCTGTTCGCATTTTTCCTGACCAACCTTTCGCAGGCCGATTTCCTCGACTGGGGCTGGCGCTATCCGTTCTTCGTGGCGTTCGCGCTCAACGTGGTGGCGCTGTTCGCGCGGCTGCGTATGGTGGTCGCGCCCGAATATGTGGAGCTGTTCACCAACCGTGAGCTGCAGCCGTCGCCGGTGATCACTACGGTGCGCAATGAAGGTCGCAACATCGTGATCGGCGCGTTCGCGCCGCTCGCCAGCTTCGCTTTGTTCCACATGGTCACCGTGTTCCCACTGTCGTGGGTATATCTCTACACCCAGCAGGGGGTCGCGCGCTTCCTACTGATCGAGATGGCAGGCGCGGTGGTCGGCCTGTTTGCCATCGTCGCCTCGGGGGCCTTGGCCGATCGATTCGGGCGGCGCACGCTGCTTGGCTGTTCGGCCGCCGCGATCGCGGTGTTCAGTGGCCTCGCGCCGCTACTGCTGCGCGGCGGTGAAGTTGGCGCAGCGGCGTACATGGTGATCGGCTTCATCCTGCTTGGCATTTCGTTCGGCCAGTCCTCGGGCGCGGTCACGGCGCAGTTCACCAAGCTGTCGCGGTACACCGGCGCAGCGCTGACCTCGGATCTCGCCTGGCTGTTTGGCGCGGGCTTCGCGCCGCTGGCGGCCCTGGCGCTGGCGAGCCACTTCGGGCTGCTCTCGGCGGGCGCCTATCTGCTGTCAGGGGCGATCGGCACGCTGATCGCGCTTGGGGTCAACAAGGAACTCGCCAAGCGAGTCGATTGATCGTCCTGATGTAAATACAACACTGCCTACCCAGCCGGCCCGTCCTCCTGAAACGCATTCAGGAAGGCGGGCCGGCGCCATGTCCACCTGCGACGGCGAGCGGCGTTCGCATAATTTGCGAGTGGCCACCGCGCTTTTTTTCTAGCCGGCGCCGGGCCGCCTTGTAAGGCTCCGGCGGCTCGGGCCAACCCGACATCCTGCCTGGAGAGGCTGCCCGAACGGTCCCGCCGCCGATGTCCGGCCGCGATCTGCCGAAGGAATTTCCGTGATCCCTCCCGCATCGGCAGGCGCCTCGCCGGCCGTCCCGCATGCCGGCCCCCACGTCGGTCTCGTCCACTTTGCGCTGGCGGTCGGCGGATTCGCGATCGGAACCACCGAATTCGCGACGATGAGCCTGCTGCCCTATTTTGCTAAGGATCTGCGGATCGATGAGCCCACCGCGGGCCATGTCATCAGCGCCTATGCGCTGGGCGTCGTGGTTGGCGCGCCGCTTATCGCGGTAGCGTCGGCTAAGGTCGCGCGGCGGACCCTGCTGATCGCGTTGATGGCGATGTTCGCGCTCGCCAACGGCCTGTCGGCGCTGGCGCCGACCTATGGCTGGATGCTGGTGTTTCGCTTCCTGAGCGGCTTGCCGCACGGCGCATATTTTGGGGTCGCCTCCCTGGTAGCAGCCTCGCTGGTGCCGGCCGAACGGCGCACACAAGCGGTCGGACGAGTGATGCTCGGACTGACGGTGGCAACGATCATCGGTGTGCCGGCGGCAAATTGGCTGGGACAGGCGCTCGGCTGGCGCTGGGGTTTTGGGATCGTGGCGGTGCTGGCGCTGGTGACCGCAGCGCTCGCCGTGTTTATTGTGCCGCATGACAAGGCGCCTGACGACGCCAGCCCGTTGCGGGAACTCGGCGCGCTCAAGAAAGGCCAAGTATGGCTGACGCTGGCGATCGGCGCGATCGGCTTCGGCGGACTGTTCTCGGTGTACACTTATTTGACCTCGACGCTCATCGAGGTGACCGGCGTTTCGGCACTGGTGGTGCCGGTGGTGCTGGCTGCGTTCGGCGTCGGCATGACCGCGGGCAATCTGCTTGTACCGCGCTTTGCTGACAAAGCGTTGATGCCGACTGCGGGCGTACTGCTCGTCTGGGCTGCCGTGGTGCTCGCGCTGTTCGCGAGTGCGGCGCACAATTTCTGGTGGGTAACGCTCGACGTGTTTGCGATCGGCTTCGGCGGTGCGCTAGCGACGGTGTTGCAGACCCGACTCATGGACGTGGCGGGGGACGCGCAGACGCTCGCTGCCGCGCTCAACCATTCCGCGTTTAACGTCGCCAATGCGCTTGGGCCATGGCTTGGCGGGATGGCGATCGCCGCGGGTTATGGTTGGACCTCGACCGGCTGGGTCGGCTGCGCGCTGGCGCTGGGAGGGCTGGCGATCTGGGCGATAGCGCTGCTCTTCAGTGGTGGGCGGGCAGCGCATCCTGCAGACGTGAGATGAGAGCGGGCAGGATAGCTTCAGATTCACCTACGATCCAGGCAACCAGGAGCCGTTCGACATCTTTGCGACCGCGCTGGAAGAGCGCAACGCAGAGGCACCTGATCGGCCAACCGGTTGACTTGCCTGACTTCCGCATGAGTTCGACGTCGTCGCCGTCCCGCTACGTGAGGCAGCGAAAGCCGTCCTACTTGGTTCGAACTGCCTGTCCGTGTCCATCGCTAGTTCGGCGGCTACCATGGCTTGCCCCGAGATAGTATTTTTGGATCTTGCAGACGCGCCGTCAGAGAAAACGCGCGAACTGCGTGACTGCTGCGTCTATTTCGGCAACGGACCTCGCGTACCAGTCTGGACCCGTGATGGTATTGACCTCGGCCACAGGCGACCCCGCACGGCGATGTAGCGACCGACTGGTGAGCCAGGCGCCGGGAGCGTCTCTTGCTCAAACAGTCAAAGTGCTGCGTCTCACCGCCTCATCGCGGACGGCGATCCATCGCTGGCGCTCCTCCTCGGCGTCGGCCAGCGCGCGGTGGGCCGGTGCACCGTGCCGGTCGCGGACCCCTGTCAGCACGAGAATGTCTTCGACCTCGGCCGCGAGCGCTTCGGGTGCGACGACTCGCGCCAGCACCGCTGTCGCGGTTTCGCGCTGAGCTTCTTCGGTGTCGCGCAGGCGCAGCGTGTGCTTTGGGAAGCCGGCGGAGCGCAGAAGCGCGCTCAGCCACTTGCCGTCCCAGCTCGGCGCCGATGCGAGCAGGTCGTGACCATCGAGCGCGTCGACGACCCTGCGCGCGACAACGTCATGAGGCGTGCCCTCTGCATCGAGCGATGGGCGGGAGATACCGTGAATTCGCTCTGCGTCGCTATCCCAGTCGTCCCATCCGGGCGCGGGGCGGATCAGATGCACCTCTGAGCGGCCGTCCTCAAAGACCCAAGCGACTTCGATCGGGAAGCTGCGCTTGGCGAGTGAAGAAGCTTCGAAGTCGAGGAAGACCAGCATCTGACAGATATATCCGATCAGGCTTTGAGGTGTTTCTCGACCGCGTCGGCTCCGTTGCCTACGGCCTTAACTGCGTCGCGCAACTCGTCGGGGCTGACGCCGAACTTCCTTGTCCAGTAGGCGACCTCGTAATCCTCGCTCAATGAGATCTTCGATGCGTCTTGCGGAAAGCGAAGCGTCTTGTCGTCAGCCATGTCGTTGAACTCCGTTACGTGAAAATCATCAACGACCGCGATTCTAAATGGATGCGTAGCGTGGCTCCGTGACCGCACGAACGATGATTCCCGCTAGATCAAATTATCGCCCGCGATCGCGCGCAGCGCCTGCGGTCTCGCTCTGACATGGGTTGGGACCTGATCGATCAGCGTGCCTACTCCATCGCGGCGATGCTGTGCTCCCGGTCATGCCGATTTTACCCGCGAGGTGCTAGATGAAGCGCGGCTCGAGTGGGGCATTGATCCGTTCGAAGCTCGAGCCGTTGCGGCGGCGGAAATGCATCAAGCTTACCTTGATCCCTGACGAGTAGCGCAAGAAGCTGCGTGCCGTCGCCGGGAGGGATGGCGTCGATCCGGGCGGCGGTGATGTAGTTTAGCTTGGTCCCGGACGTCGCCTCCGCGTTGATATATTGGGGGTGGCGAAGCTCCGATATCGCGGAGCGGCTGCCTCGCTGGCTGCCATTCTCCCGATGGACTCTCACGGTGGATCCCGGCCCAAATGTTGTAACGGGCGCTGCAGGGCTGGTGCGGCGCAGGTAAGAGTGTCCCAGCAGGAACTTGGCGCGCCCGGAGGGACTCGAACCCCCGACCAAGGAGGTAGAAGCTCCTTGCTCTATCCAGCTGAGCTACGGGCGCGCGCTAACGCCGACTAGCGCGGATTGCGCCCCGCGCAAACCGGCTTCATAGTTTGCGCCATGCTTGACCCGAATTATCCGGCGCCGGTCGCCGCGCAGGATCTGTCGACCCGACAATTCCGCTATTTCGATTTCGTAATGGCGGCGTTCGTTACCATATTGCTGCTCTCCAATGTGATCGGCGCAGCCAAGGCTTCGATCGTCACATTGCCGCTGCTTGGGACGCACGTGTACGGCGCTGGTATCCTATTCTTCCCGGTCTCTTATGTGATCGGCGACGTACTCACCGAGGTCTACGGTTATGCGCGTGCGCGCCGGGTGATCTGGGCAGGCTCCGGAGCGCTAGTGTTCATGGCGTTCATGGCCTGGGTGGTGGTCGCGCTGCCACCGGCTCCCGGTTGGACCAACCAGCGTGAATATGAGATTGTCTTCGGACAGGTGCCGCGGATCGTGTTCGCCTCGATCATCGCCTTTTGGTTCGGCGAGTTCGTCAATTCCTATGTAATGGCCCGGATGAAGGTGTGGACCGAGGGCCGTCACCTGTGGACCCGCACGATCGGCTCGACCATCGCTGGCGAGGGGATCGACAGCCTGATCTTCTATCCGCTCGCCTTTCTCGGCGCGACCGGCTTCACGCCGGGGCTGGTGGTCACACTGCTGCTCACCCAATGGGCGCTCAAGGTCGGTTGGGAGGTGCTGCTGACTCCGGTCACCTATGCGGTAGTCGGCTGGCTCAAGCGGCGCGAGGGCGTTGACGTCTTCGACCGCGGCACGAACTTCACACCATTTGGGACAGGTGTTTGAATCCCGGACCCGCCAGGGCCCCAAGATCCATTTGAACTGGACGGTTATCAAGCACGCGATCGGCACCGATACCGGACTGCGCGACGACGTGCCTCCACATTCATGCTGAGATGTCGATCCTGATATTGGCCGCATGGGCGCTAGGCCGGGTGCCCTGAAGTCTAGGACTGTGGCTCGCCATACTGGCGGCCCAGACGTTCAACGAAGCCTGGGATTTGCCGCGGACCAAATATCTAAGCGAGGAAGGTAATTTCCCCGCGTCGTGGCATGACATGTGGAGGACGACGCTATGGCCTGGCGAGGTCCTGCTGGTTGAGCCCTTATATCCTGCAGCGGCTCTGCCCCGCAGTTCTAGCCGACGGCTTCGAGCAGTCCCTGGAATAGCCGGCGACCGTCAGTGCCGCCGTGCGCGGCCTCGATCCGACGCTCGGGATGGGGCATCAGCCCCAATACGTTGCCGCCTGCATTAAGCACGCCTGCAATCTGCCGCGCAGAGCCATTGACGGCGCCTGCATAGCGCAGCGCTACCCGGCCTTCACCTTCGAGCCGGTCGAGCGTCTCGGCGTCCGCAAAATAATTGCCATCGT
>Ga0233335_1000015_pt1 | contig 92328 bp, 77 predicted proteins | sample GEONDECOMP222_FD_180695 | JGI IMG/M metagenome (GOLD analysis project Ga0233335, IMG submission 180695) | Leaf litter microbial communities from Shasta-Trinity National Forest, California, United States - GEON-DECOMP-222 | ecosystem: Environmental > Terrestrial > Plant litter > Unclassified... | reverse complement strand
GTTGGCGTGCAGCCCCGTCGCGACGATAATCCTTGTAGCGGAAGGTAACGCCGGCTTCGTCGAAGCTGAGGATCCGACCGCTCGAGATCGCGACCCGATGCGTGTAGCGCGACAGATAGGCGAGCACTGCCTCGGGTCCGGCAAAGGGTGGCTTTGCGTAGACGATCCACCGCTTGGTATGCTGACGCTGGTACCGACCCACAGGAAGAGCGCTAGGATGATAGCGACGACGATCGTTGTCGCGTGCTTTACCAAGCCGCGCTCCTCTGCGGGCGGCGGCACGGCTGGAGGAGGCGGGCGCATTGCCGCCATGAGCGATGCGACATCGCCCAGGCGGATTGGTTCGGGCATGAGCTATATCGTGCCCCCCCGTGGCATTTCACTCGTAGATACCGCCACGAACCCCGATGTTGATCACCTCGACCACCGTCAGGTCAGCGGTCATCGGACTGTTTGCTGGCGCGGCAGTCTAATTCACGATGAAAAACCGACGGAGCTGTCATCGTCCGAGGTAGCAAGCCCAATCGCTACCGTTCGCTCAAGTGCTCCTAGAGCTTTTCTCGCTTCATCTGCGACCACTTCCAGCGCAAGGTCTTCACCTGCTCTCGCGTCCGGAGCTAGATCGCCTACTAGGCTGAGCGCAGCTCTCAGGTGATTACGAGCAGCTTCGTACTGCCTCGTTCGACGACGGATCATAAATAAACTCTACGCATACTATCCGGACTGGACGCAGACCGGACGGCATGGTTCCCCGATAGATGCAATCACTACCCTTTCGGATGTATCGCAAGCGCGGTTTCTTGCGCGAACTATGTAGGCCTGAAGGTGTCAGGAGGATGCGATGGCTCATGCCGCAACCGTGGCCGTACGCGGTGATCCTCTTCGCGAACTGGCATACGAACTGCTCACACTCGCCGATGCGGTCGATCAGCCATCACGCAGCATCACACGTCGAACATGCTGATCGCTGAGGCTGAGCGCATCGCCAAGGCTATATGTAGTGCGCCCAGCGAATGCTGCGGACCTTGCGCCCGTCCGGATCTCGAACACGAAGGCATCATAAACGCGCTGGCAGTACTTGAATCACAGCGTAGCGGCTGCAGCCATGCTCTGCCTGCCCATCTGGCGCGCCGTGGCGCGGCACAGATCGTATTCCGCCCGCGTCGCGGCCAGTTCCGATGCTGGCCTTAATGCCCATCCCAGAGAACGAGTTGTGCTTATGCTTGATGCTGGCCGCCTTCGTGTGGCGCCCGGCGTGATTCAAGACGAGCCGACAGACCTGCGTCACGTAGGAGCCCTGACGGTCGCCGTGCTTCGCTTTCGCCTTGCGGTAGAGGTTGTCCGCCGCGGTAGTGTCGTGGATCACCTGGCGCGTGCCGAACACGCCGACCTCCATCTCGATCGCATCCGGTCGAAGGTTGCGTGACTGCATGGAGCGTCTGGCCCGGTTCGGGCATGAGCTATCGCTTTCTGGTGCTGGATTGCGACAAAGCGCCCGATGCTCAGCGCCAAGGCGATTTTGTCGTTGGTCGCTGGAAAATCAGGCCGCGACCTCCAGCGCATGCGAAGACAGGGCGGCCTTCCGTCCGCTGATCCAGCGCGCCAGCGATTTTCCCGTCGACATAGCCGGCCACTCGATCAGCCAATTGAGGCGTTCCGCGCGTGACGGAAAGCGCTTGGCCGTGCATCCTTACTTCCAGGGAGAAAAAAACGGACCGGGAGATCCTTGCCGCCTGGGTAGGTCGAGAAATCCTGCCTCACGAAGCAGCCCTGCGCGCATGGCTGCTTCGGACGGTGGCCCGTGCCGGCGACGTGGAGGATATCGTGCAGGAATGCTATTGCCGGCTGTCCTTGCTCGACAGCATCGATACGATCAGCGCGCCGCGTGCCTATCTGTTCATGGTCGCGCGCAATGTCGCCCTACAGCAGATGCGCCGCGCGCGGATCGTACGGATCGAAGCGCTTACCGAGATCGACACCCTGCATCTCGCTAGCGATGCGCCCTCGCCCGAGCGGATCGCTTCGGGACGACAGGAACTGGCGCGGGTCCGCGCCTTGATCGCCGCCTTGCCGGATCGCTGCAGGCAGATCGTCGAAATGCGCAAGATCGAAGGCCTTTCGCAGAAGGAGATCGCCCAGCGCTTAGGCGTCAGCGAGCGGATCGTGGAGAACGAAGCCAGCCGGGGACTGCGCGCAGTGTTGCGCCAGTTGATCGGGCAGGATCCGGAAGCCCCGTCCATTGGGAAACGCAATGAGCCCGGTCGAAAGCGCCGCTGATATCGCCCGCACCGCCTCGGAATGGGCGGTCCGACATCCGCTGTGCGGTGCGGATGCGGCGGCGCTGGAGTTGTGGCTTGCCGGCGATCCGCGTCGTGCGGGGGCACTGCTGCGCGCGCAGGCAGCCTGGACAATGCTGGATCGCGGACAGGCGCTGCGTAGCGAAGTGCCGCGGCCTGCGCCGACGACCGCGCCATCCGCCCTATCGTGGGCGCGGCGACAGGTGAGCCGACGCTCCCTGTCGGTCGCTATAGGAGGCGGCATCGCTGCGGCGCTTGTCGGCTTCCTGTCCTGGCCGCTATTGTCGCGCCAGCGGGCGAGCACCGGACGTGGCGAGATCCGTCGCCTCCCGCTGGAGGACGGTTCGGTCGCCACCATCGATACGGACAGCGAACTGGAAGTCGCGTTACACGCGAACCTCCGCCAAGTAGCGTTAGTACGCGGCCAGGCCTGGTTCGAGGTCGCTAAGGACGCTCGCCGCCCGTTCGTCGTCGACGCAGGCATCGCCCAAGCCCGGGCAGTCGGTACCGCATTCTCCGTTCACCGGGCCGACGACGGCGTCGAGATCGCCGTCACCGAAGGCATCGTCGTGGCATGGCCTAGCAGCGTCCAGGGCAGCCTGACGACCCTGAAAGCGGGGCAATTCGCGGTGTTCACCCCGGACGGCGGTCTAATTCGCGTCGATACCGCACCCGAAGCGATCCGCCGAGCGCTGGCGTGGCGCGATGGCGAAATCGCGCTTGAAGGCGAGACGCTCGCGCACGCCGTGGGCCAATTCAACCGTTACAACAGCCGCCAGTTGATCGTCGAGGGCCATGCACTGGCGCGAGAAAAGCTCGTGGGCCTGTTCCAGATCGGCGATCCGGGCGGTTTCGCTGCTACCGTGGCCGCCACCCTGGGTGCGCAAGTTCACGAAACGGCCGACGAAATTCGCCTAAGCCGCACAAAAAGCGAACCCCAGATGACGGAAGCCATATCCCCGAACATCTAGGGAAAGAGCGCCGCGACAACGACGGCGCCGCACGAGGGGGAGGAATCGAATGGGGCATTTGCACGTATATCTGCTGGGGTCGGTCGCGGCCGTGGCCGGCTTGGGTACCGCCGGCACGGCACAGGCGCAGATGCGCCGGTTCGACGTGCCAGCCCAGTCCGCAAGCACCGCGATCCCACTGTTCGCGCATCAGGCAGGCATTCAGATTCTGGTTGCACAGACACTGGTGCAGGGCCGGCACGTCCATGCGCTCCACGGCTCGATGACGATCCGGGATGCACTTACTCGGCTTTTGTCGGGCACCGAATTGACACCGGTTACCAAAGGTCGCGCGATCATCCTGCAGCAGGCCTCTGGCCGCGATCGGTTGGCGCCATCGCGCGCCGGATTTACGAGCGCCCCGCCAAGCTTTTCGCTTGCCACCCAAGACCAGCCGGTCCGCTCCGATCCGCTGCCAGGTAGCGGCGACCAGGATGTCGCGGCCGACGTGATCGTCACCGGCTATCGCGCCAGTCTCGGCCGAGCACTCGACGAAAAACGCCAAGCCAATGGCGTGGTCGACATCATCAAAGCATCGGACATCGCCGACTTTCCCGACAATAATCTGGCCGAGGCGATCCAGCGCGTGCCTGGCGTTTCAATCGCGCGCGACGCCGGCGAAGGCCGCCAGATCACCGTGCGCGGCCTCGGCCCGCAATTCACCCGCGTTAGGGTCAACGGCGTGGAGGGGCAGAGCACTGCGGGCGGCACCGACAGTTCGGGCGGCAACAACCGCAACCGCGCATTCGACTTCAATGTATTCGCATCCGAGCTGTTCAACAGCGTCGCGGTCCGAAAAACCGCCTCGGCCGAGACCGAGGAAGGCTCCCTCGGCGCGACCGTCGACCTCACCACCGCGCGGCCGTTCGACTATAAGAAGTTCACCTTCGTCGCCTCCGCGCAGGCCGGCTACAACGACCTGTCGCGACGCGTCGATCCCAAGCTTAGCGCGGTACTCAGCGACACCTTTGCGAACGGCACGCTCGGCGCCTTGGTGTCGGTCGCCTATACCAAGCGACACATTTTTGAGGAATCGCACGGCTCGGGAGGCTGGCTCGACGGTACCAATGTGGGCGGGTACAACGCAGCCTCGGCGTTCGCGGCCGCCAATGCGATCACTACCTACAGCCCGCGTTTCCCGCGCTATGGCCGGCTGACCCACGACCAGGAGCGCCTCGGCGCGACTGGATCGTTCCAGTGGCAACCGGATTCGGACACACTGCTCAGTGCTGACATCCTCTATTCCAAATTCTCGGCGACCCGCACCGAAAACTGGCTGGAAAATCTCTCCTTCGCCCGCCCGGCGTCGCAGGGAGGAAGGCCCGAGGCGATCGTCCTCGATGGCGCGATCAATGCAAGGGGCGACATGACCTACGGCCTGTTCAACGACGTCGACATCCAGAGCGAAACTCGCCGCGACGAACTGAGCACCACCTACACCCAATATACGCTGACCGGCGAGCACAGCTTCTCCGACAGGTTCAAGATCAACGCACTGGCTGGCTATTCGCGCTCGTTCTTCGACAATCCGGTGCAGACCACCGTCATCATCAACCGCGAAAACACGGACGGTTACAGTTATGATTACCGCAACAATGCCGATCTTCCGTTGATCAAATACGGCTTCGACGTCACCGATCCCAACAGCTTCGGCTTCGGCATCCCGCGCTCCGAGATCCGGTTGCGGCCCAATTCGGTGCTCAACACGATCCTCACCGCCCAGGAGAATCTGGCCTATGAGGTGATCGACGGACTCAAGCTTAAGATTGGCGGCGACGTGAAGCGTTATCGCTTCTCCTCGGATGCCAAGGCGCGGGTCAACGAAGGTGTCGTGCCAACGCTCCCGGCGGGCACCAGCCTCGCCTCGCTGACCACCCTGCTCGACGGCTTTGGCCACAATCTCGGCGCGCCCGCGGGCACGGTCACATCGTGGATCACACCCGATATCGACGCCTTCGCGAAACTGTACGACATCTACAGCAACACTGGGCTGTTCGCGCTGAGCGGCGCGACGAATGCAAACGCCCGCGGCAACATTCGCGGCGTGACCGAGACCGATGCCGCGCTCTACGGACAGATCGACTTCAAGGTCGACATCGGTATTCCAATCCGTGGCGACATCGGCGTGCGCTACGTCCATACCCGCCAGTCGTCGCGCGGTTACCAATTGGTCGCCGGCGCCGCGCAGCAGGTCCAGGTCGACCGGTCCTACGACGACTGGCTGCCCGCGCTGAATGTCACCGCGGAAATCACCCCATCGCTGCTGCTGCGCCTAGGAGCCGCTAAGGTGATGACGCGCCCCGATCTCGGCTCGATCACGCCGGGCGGCAGCCTCAGCACAGTCGGCGTCTTCTCGGTGAGTTCGGGTAACCCAAATCTGGAGCCGATCCGCGCTAATACCCTCGATCTCTCGGCCGAATGGTATTTCGCACCGCGCGCCTTCCTGGGCATCGGGCTGTTCTACAAGGACATCAAGTCGTTCATTCAGACCGCTAGCGTCACCCAGCCGTTCAGCGCGTCGGGTCTGCCGGTGGCGCTGCTCGCCGGGCTCGGCGTGTCGGCCAACGATCAGTTCACCTTCCGCCAGCCGGTCAATACGCCGGGCGGGCCGTTGAAGGGGATCGAGATCAATTACCAACAGCCCTTCTCGTTCCTGCCGGGCACGCTGGCCAATTTCGGCACGCTGCTCAACTACACCTATGTCGATTCGCGCATCAAATATTTCTCGTCGCTGTCCCCCACCGGCACGATCGACAACGACTTGCTCGGTCTGTCGAAGAATGCGTTCAATGCGACGCTTTATTATGAGGATAAGACGTTCAGCGCGCGCATCTCGGCGGCGTACCGCGACCGCTATCTGACGGCGGTGCCCAGCGGTACCAGTTTCAACAATGCGGACGGCGTTCGCAACACGCTGACCTTCGACAGTTCGATCTCCTACGCGATCAACAAACACCTGAAGATTACGCTGGAGGGTCTTAACCTGACCGACACCTTCAACCAGCAGTTCACCGATACCGTGCGCGACAGTATCTATGTGGACAGCCATACCGGCCGCCAATTCTATCTCGGTGTCCGCTACGCCTATTGAACTCGGTGCGGCCCCTGCCCCCTTGGGGTCGCATCCTTTTTACCTGGAGAATGTCATGCGAACCGGGACTTTAGCCCGCCGCGAGATATTGCGGGTCGGCATGGCGTCGCTCGCGCTCGCCGGTACCTCCGGCCATGCCGCGGCGACCAGCGGCTACGATGCGGTGGTGTCGCCCCTCGACCGCGCCGGCCTTCCACCGGGCCGCCGGTTCGGCACGCTCGGCACGGCGTTCGCGGCCGCCCCTCGCCCGGCCACGCGTCCATTCCGCATCTGGCTCGCGCGCGGCGTATTCGAGGAGCAACTGGTGCTGGAGGCGCCCGACGTCCACCTGATCGGCGAGGATCGTACCGGCACCCGCCTCCGCTTCACCGCCGCATCGGGCCAGATTGCACCGGACGGCAGATACTGGGGCACGTTCCGCACCCCGACGCTGAAGGTAACGGCGCCCGGCTTCCACGCGACCAACCTCACCATCGAGAATGGATTCGACGGCATTGCCGAAATGCGCAAGACCGGCTCCAGGCTGATGTCCGACGCGCCCGCGGGGCCGCAGGCGGTAGCGCTGATGCTTGCCGGCAACAGCGACCGCGCGCGGCTCGACCGGGTCGACCTCCACAGCCATCAGGACACGTTCTTCCCCGATACCGGATCGGTGCTGCTGCGCGACTGCCTGGTCAGCGGCAGCTATGATTTCATCTTCGGAGCCGGCCTCGCCCGGTTTGATGCGTGCGAAATCCGGTCGCGGCTGCGCCCTGATCCGATGCAGGGCACAGGGTATATAGCTGCACCGAGCACGCTGTCGGACCATCCTGCAGGGTTGGTGTTCGACCGCTGCCGGCTGACCCACGAACCTGGGGTGCCGGCGCGCTCGGTCTATCTGGGCCGTCCCTGGCGCCCGTCCAAGACGTTCCCGGACGGCCAGTATGGCAATCCCGAGGCGATCGGCATGGCTGCGTTCCTCGATTGCTGGATGGGCGCACATATCGCCCCGGCCGGTTGGACCGAAATGTGGTTCACCGATCAGGCCGGCGATTCCCGCCACATGCTGCAGCCCGAGGAAGTTCGCTTTTCCGAGTTTCGCAACCGGGGCCCGGGTGCCGCCGGCACCCGGCGTGGCTGCGAGATGAGCGCGGCACGGGCCCGCTGGCTTCGCCTCAGAGCATCTTGATCAGCAAGAAGCGGGCAGCGCGCGGCTCGAGCGGATGCACCTGAAAACCGGTCACCCCTTCCGCAGGCTCGCCGACCAAGCGACTGGTGTAGTAATAATCGGCCGCCTCATCGTGGCTGTCGAACTGGTTGAACACGCCGACCTGCAGCTTCCCCCCATGTGGAAAGGCGTAGCCGACATTGAGATTGAACTCGCATAGCCCCTGTCGACCGGATAGGCGTCGCCGTCACTGAGACGGTGCGTGCCGAGTCGCCGCCAGATCAGACTGGCCGACCAGGGGCCGAGATCATCGATCAGAATGCCGGCCGAATAAATAAAATTCGGCGCGTCTGCGATATAAGGACCGGCCAGGCCAAAGGCAGCCAGATCCTCGGTTCGATAGCGTGGCTTCGAGAAAGCCAGATCGGTATTGAGCTCGAGCCAGCGCAGCGGGTGATATTGGGCCGAGAACTCGATTCCCTTGCGGCGGCTCGGCGCGCCCGCCTCGTCCTGGCCGGAATCAGGATTGTAGACGAGTTCCGAGACAAAATCCTGCTGGAAGGCCGCAATCTGAATCTGCAGCTTCGGAAGAATATCAGTGCGCAGGCCGATCTTATAGCGGGTCGTCTGGGCAAGCAGGCTGGTCTTGCCGCCTGAGAGCGGAATCCCCTCCTCCGGCACGGTGCCGATCACCCCGCGCACGTCGTCCGAATGGAAACCGCGACCGGCGCTGAAATAGAGTTCGGTCTTTGCCCAAGGCCCGAGGATCAGGCTGCCCTTAGGCTGGAATAGCCATTGGTGCCCTTCCCGCTGGCGCCGGTCGTCCTGCTGGTATCGGTAGCGTAACAGAATTCCTTGCGGAAGCGCGCGAGGGTCCGCAGCCAGGAGGTCCAGCGCAGCGTGTCCTGGATGTAGGGTGCCAAATCGGGCAAGTGAACGCGATCCGCGTTGCAATAGCCGTCGACGGTTGGATAGTTCAGGACCGAACCGTCCGGCGGCTCGAACGTGCAGTAATTGAGGATCGTTTTGGCGCTGACGGTATGCCGCCGATCGACGAAATTGGTGTCGTAGCGTCCCTGAAAACCGACCACTGTCTCGCTCGCGATCCCGCCGTCGGACCGCAAACCGCCGCATGGATGCCGCCTGCTTACGTTAGCCGTTGTGTTTGTGCAACAATCCTGACCAACTCCAGAAGGATCTGGCAGAGCGATGTCCTCTGGCGATGCTCAATAACGATTTCGTGATTGAACCTCCAAGCCATTGTCTTAACATGGATAATAAGGGAAATTACGGTATGCCGTCGATACGACTGATCGCCTATCCTCTCCCGGCGCAGGTCCTTTAGTGGCTGCGAGATTCCTAAGTACCGTGCGTTCCCGCCTCTGGCAGGAGACAGATATGTCCCGCTATTATTTCGACCTGCGCGACCCAAAGGAATTTCTAGACCAGATTGGCCAGGAACTGCCAGATTTGACGGCAGCGAGGCGCGAAGTGGTGCGGCTGTCCGGCGAGATATTGCGCGAAATGCCAGAGCGGTTACGCGACGGTGAGCGTTGGACGATGACCGTCCACGACGCAGCCGAACGCGATCGGATCACCGTAGAGGTCACGATCCGCGAGGAGGCGGCGCTGCCTACCCGCAAGAGACCGGCGTAACAGCGTCGCACCGGACAGTCGAAATGAAAGGGCGCACGGACAGATGCGTTGCGGCGCCAGGGCCACCATACGCCAGCTATCGTCGCCACCGCGCTGAAGAGCCTGCCATTTTCCACATCCTGCCGCACCCGCCAAGCCTGCTATTCATTACGCGGTACCATCGCAGGTCCCACCGCTGCTGGCTGCAGAGGCCATTTTAGCGCTGGTGCCGTTAGTGTTGCCGCACCAATTGTGGATCCGGCTCTCATCGGGATCGGTATTCTCACCCGAGTTCTCGCGCGCCATCGTCTTGCCATTCAATTGGGTGCACGCGGCGATCCTGGCCGCAATCAGCGTGCAGCAGGCGGCGCGAGTCCCCGCCGCCCCACGACGTCGAGTTCTGCATTCACGCTTACGTCGCAATTCGCGAGCTAGACGCTGCTAGCTGACCGATCTGCACGTCAGTCGGCTGTTCCCTGCGCCATAGGCGCGCGGTGTCGATCGGTCCGACGCCCTGGCGTTGACCTGATCGTCGTGATCAGAATCGATAGGGAGATCGACCCGCCTGCGCGGATATGGAGTAGCTGAGGGACTCGCGTGCCGAAACGGAGTCTATGTCATCCGGCAACGTTCAATGTTTCTTCAGCTACGCCGCGTGTGCGGCATTTCGTCGCGATCGGCCTGAACGTGCTTGAGAATGTGCGGGCCTTACCGCACCCGAAGGGTGCCCGTCTGATGCCCGCCGGGGTCACCGGTCTTTCGGCGCCGACGATCGGCCTGCCCGGGCCCAATCTTACCGCAAAACTCGTCGGTGCGCCGCCCCGGCGTCTCGATCGTGCTGCTCGACCACCAACCGAAGAACGGCCGCCGGTCTGCCGCAAGCGACATAGTCTTGCAACTTCCGGTCATACCTATGCCGGAATGATCCTCGGATTCGACGGGGTGTTCGCCGGGCCGATGACTGCTGCGTCTCGCGCCGGAATGAGATCACGGGCATAACGCTATACGTGAGCGACCACACGGCTTTGTGACTCAGTTTCGCGCCGCGCTGGGCCATCGGTCTAAACTGGCGCGAGTCAGGTTGCGCCGCGTGCTATAAAGCCATCCCGCCCGCATGTGTTCGATGCACTGGGACAATGCGTCTTTGCAGCCGCAAGGGTTTGGCAGCAGCGTGACCGCACCTTATGTGCAGCGCACCATAAACGCCGTTCCGTCGCGTCCCGCCTGATGTGAAACCGCGCTCCCATCGAGGCCGCCTTGACTCAAAATCCGCCCCGAAATTCGAAGCTGCTGATCCTGTTGAGCGTGCTGTGCACCGCGCTTGCCTATTTCGGGGTAGGGCTACCGCTGGCCGTCCTGCCTGGCTGGGTCCACAACGGCCTGGGCTATAGCGCGGTGATCGCAGGCCTCGCGATTTCGCTGCAATATGTCGCGACGATTGTCAGCCGTGGGTTCGTGGGACCGATGGTTGACACTTCGGGTCCGCGCCGTTCGATCCTGCTCGGCTTCGCCTGCTGCTGCGCGAGCGGCGCGCTGCTGATGGTTGCTGGCTTGCTTACGCGCAGTCCTGCGCTTGCGCTAACCATGATGCTGCTCAGCCGCATCCTGCTGGGTTTCGCCGAAAGTTGGGTTGGCACCAGTTCCATCGCCTGGGCGATCGGCCGGACGGGGCCCGAGAATACCGCCCGGATCATCTCTTGGAACGGGATTGCCACTTATGGCGCAATCGCGATCGGGGCTCCTGCTGGCGTATGGCTGTTTCAGCTGGGCACCATGCCCGCGGTTGGAACGGTGCTGCTCGTGACCGGTGCCTGCGGCTTCGCTTTCGCCTGGCCGCAACCTGCTACCCAGACCGTCGCCGCGGACCGGCTCCCCTATAGCGCGGTGGTCGCGCGGGTGCTTCCTTACGGCATGGCGCTGGCGGCCGGCGCGATCGGTTTCGGAGTGATCGCCGCCTTCATCGCGCTATATTATTCAGAGCGGGACTGGAGCAGCGCGTGGATCGCGCTGAGCGGCTTCGGCGTAGCGTTCGTGGCCGCGCGGCTGCTGTTCGTCGACAGCGTTGCGCGCCACGGCGGGTTGAAGGTCGCCATCCTGTTCCTAAGCATCGAAGCCGCAGGCTTGGCCACGATCTGGTTATCGGCGGGTCCGCTCGGCGCGATTGTCGGCGCTGCGACGACCGGTTTTGGCTTTGCTATGCTCTTCCCGGCGCTCGGCATGATCGTCGTCGATCTCGTGCCGCCTCAGAACCGCGGGGCGGCGATCGGCGCCTATTCGATGTTCACCGACATCGCATTGTGCATCACTGGACCAGTCGCCGGCATCCTGGCGGCTGACGTCAGTTACGCCTCCCCCTTTCTGTTCGGCGCGCTAGCCGCGCTGTTCGGGCTGGTGCTGGTTTTCACGCTCGCGCGGCGCCAGGCGGTGGGTGCGAGCTCGGTCGCCAGTTACTGAGCCCAGAAAAGCCAGCAGCCGGCTCGTTTCGCGCCATGCCTCAACCTCTGCAAGCATATCGCGCAGCGGCTGGCCCCTTGCCCGTCTTCGGTGAGTATGCGGTCGAAATGCTGCAGATCTGCAACCGCACTCAAACATGCCAAGTCGGCAGGAAACAAGCCGTGTGGCCCGGCCGGGACTCCCCGGACGGAGAACCCCTTCGCCCCCTATTCGATTGAGCAGCTGTCGAGCATCCTACGCAAAGCAAGCGCCTGGTCGCACGCGCGGGGAAAACGCCTGCTTAAACCTGCGTGACTCCGGGGCATTCACGCATAAAGTTCCCACCGAACGATCGAATAAATTTTCGCGGGGTCACGCACCCTCTTTCCGAATTCCGAGCGTTGGGCGTTTCCGGATGAGGAGAAAAGACGTGAAACTGAAACTGGTTGCCGCCCTGGCCGCAACGATCTTGTCGACCGGCGCCTATGCGCAGAACGGCGGGAATTCTCATAATCCGGCGCTCAAGGACCCTCAAGCGCGGACCACCACGCTGGCCGCCAAGGGCCACAATTCATTCACCGAAAGCCAGGCACGCGGCCGGATTGGCAAGGCCGGTTACAGCCGCGTCAGCGGTCTCGCCAAGAACACGAACGGCGTCTGGCAGGGCAAGGCGCTGCGCGGCAACCGGATGGTCAACGTAGCGCTCGACTACAAAGGCAACGTGACCGTCCATTGATCCCGACCGTCAGGAGAAAAGCTATGACAAAGACCATTACCCGTCTGTTCGATGACTATACCGACGCAGGCAACGCCGTTCGCGACCTCGAGGCTGCCGGCATTTCGCATGACGACATCAGCATCGTCGCCAACAACACCTATGGTGAGCATGCCGGGCACGAAGGCGTGAACGACCACGGCGACGTCACCCGCGGCGTATCCACGGGTGCCGCGGTCGGCGGCGTCGGCGGGCTACTCGCCGGGCTCGGTCTGCTCGCGATCCCAGGTCTTGGCCCGATCGTGGCGGCCGGTTGGCTCGCGGCGACTGCAGTCGGCGCAGGCATCGGCGCGGCCGGCGGCGCTGCGACCGGAGGGATCGTTGGTGCGCTTAAGAACTCCGGGCATAGCGACGAGGAAGCCAACGTCTATTCCGAGGGCGTGCGCCGTGGTGGTACGTTGGTGAGCGTGCGCGTCGACCATGCCGACATCTCGACCGCCCAAGCGATCCTCGACCGCAATCGTTCGGTCACTGCCGCCACGCGCGGCGCGGCCTATCGCGAGACCGGTTGGACCCGGTTCGATGCAGATGCGGCAGCTTATACACCCGAGCAAATCACGCGCGACCGCGAAGCATATCGCACGCCCGTCTCGACGTTGTGACCATAAAGGCCCGGCCGTAGGGCCGGCCGGGCCTTGCGGCTGGCGGCGTGAGGGTTCATGCGACCGATCAGGAACGACCCCGCCTCCAATACGTTCGGTGGGCAAAGGTCGATCAGACCCAGGAAATCGTATCGTGTTTATGTTTTGGCGTGCCCTCGCCGCCCTGCCCGTTTGCCTTCTGCCCTTTTCCGTCGCCGCCAGCCCAGCCTGCCCAGTTGGGGACGGGTTCGACTATATGGGAGAGCCGGTCGCTTTCACCTCCGATCGCTCCGCCTATTATTTTTCGAGCGACCAGAAGCTGGTGGACGCGGACGGTGCCCCCAACGCCTATCATCCAGACGACCAGCCTGATGCCTGTCCAGATCAAGGTACCGGAATCGATTGCCTTGCGGCTGCCGGCTATCCCAACGGATCGTGGTGGCAGACCGTTCTTGTCGCCGACCCGGCGCACGGAGATCAGCCGGCTGTACAAAAGGACGGGCCCTACAAGGGCTATTACGTCTCGATGACCTCGCTGCGAAACACCACACACGCAGGTCCAGCAAACCCTGAAAGCTACGTCGATGCCTCACGCGTCCCCTATCTCGTGCTGCCCGCGCCGATCTACCGCACCGACGGCATGGGCGAGATGGGAGACATTGGCTGGGCGATGAACCTGGAAAATGGCCGAGCGACTCCGTTCGTGATCGCGGATGAAGGGCCCATCGAGGGGTTTGGCGAAGCGTCGGTGGCTTTCTGGAAGGCGCTAGGCGGCCAGGCTCCCAATCCACGCAACGGCCAGGGCCTTCCCGATGGGCGGATCGCTTATGTGGTATTCCCCGGGAGCGGTCAGGCTAGCTCGATTAACTGGCCCATCGACCCGGCAGCGCTGACCCGCGAGGCGCGTCACAGACTCGATGCGATCGGCGGGCCGGCAATGCTGCGCATTTGTACCGGCGAAATGCTCGCTCCGGTCGCGCCGGAAGCGGCATCCCGGTGACTCACCTGCGCGCGCAGATCGCCACCGCCTGGCTGGCGCTCCTCCTAGGCGCAGCGCCGGCCGAAGCACGGGATTGGACGCCGCACACCGCCGCCGCTCTGCTCGACGCGAGCTTCCCGACCGCCGAGGCCTGCCGCAAGGCGCTGGGCGACGCCCGCCGACGCGAAAGCCGCGCCGGGCCGGTCGATGGCCTCTCCTATACACACTTATTCGAGCAGGGCCGCTGCCACGACTTCGTCCGCGACGGAAGCGTGGGCTGGCGGATCCGAATGCACTGGCAGGCGCGCGAGGGATTACCTCCGTCAAAGGCCCCCCGCTGACGCGATGCAGCCCCCTCAGTCGCGCGTTGCGGGAGAACGTTTGGACGTCGCGGCAAGCGCAGCGGCCGGGTGCGCCGCGATCCAGGCCATCCGATCGACATTCAGGGATTGGATCTGCGGAGCGTAATGCAACGCCGCAAAGTTTTGCTGCGCCGGCGTCCAGGCCGGCCAGGCGAAGCGTGCGGGGGAGGGGCTGCCGGTATCCGCCATTGCTATCAACGCGCCCATCATCGTGTCGGACAAGGCGCGATCCTGCAGTCCCCAATTTCGCGCGGTGCGAAACAGGTTGAAGGCGTCGAAGGTCCCGGACCAATAGGGAACGTCGGCAGTATGGTAAGCGCCGATCGTCGCGGTGTTCTGATCGGCGATACGCACCCCCGGAGTATAAGGGTGCTTTTGCTGGAACAGCTCGATGAGGTCGGCGCACGGTTGTACTGCGCCTGGAGCTGTCCACAAATCTGCGACTGGCGCAGGAGGCTGGCCTCCGCCGCCGCCCGTCGGGCAACGGGAACGACATCGGCAATCGATCCGACCGGATAGAGCCTCCGGAAAATATATGCGTTCTGTCCGTACATTTTTCGGGCCATCGCTACATAGTCCGCCACCGTCCGCGTCAGAATCAGCGGATAGCGGCTGGCGTCGAGATCGTCGCCGTTCGAGCCGGCGAGAATCGGCACGTCATTGAACAGATGATCAGCGATCGCGTCGCGCTTGGCCACCGTCCAGAAATAGCCGTCAACCGTTGGTGGGACCGTGAGCCCGCGCACGTTAGCGCCGAGTTGATGCTCCTCCTGCAGGCCGAGGATGCGGTCCGCTGGCGCGTTACGCATCGCCACCAGGTCGGCGGCGCCCAGCCGCGTTTGGACTTATTCGCCAAGCTTTTCGGCGTCAGCGAGTCGAAGCGCGGGGGTATCGAAGCTGCACCAACTCCACATCGCCGCTGCGCGGAACAACCCCTTCGACAGCGGACTCGCGACCTGCGCCGCCACCGACTGCGCGCCGAACGACTGGCAGGTGATCAAGATTTTCGAAGGGTCTCCGCCGAACGCGGCGATATTGGCATGTACCCAGCGCAGCGCAGCATTCTGGTCGAGATAGCCGTAGTTGCCGGAATGGCCGCCCTGCTCGCGGCTCAGGGCCGGATGCGACATGAAGCCCAACAGCCCAACCCGGTAGTTGAAGCTGACGAACACCGCGTTGTGTTTCGCCACTTCTTCGCCGCCATAGAGCGCGGGGGAAGAGGAACCGACGGTCCCGCCACCTCCGTAGATAAACACGATCACCGGGAGCTTGGAGTTGGCTGTCGCTTTAGCCGGACGCCAGACGTTGAGGTATAAGCAGGCTTCGCTAACCGCCTCCTCACCAAGATAATGGTTGATGTCGTGCGGGCGAAGCACCTGGATGCACTTGGGTGGCTTGCGGTCGGCATTGACCACGCCCACCCAGTTGATTGGCTGCGGCGGCTGCCAGCGCAAGGCCCGGACCGGCGGTTGGGCATAGGGAATGCCCAGATACGCCCTCACCCCGGACGCGAGCTGGGTGCCGGCGATCCGACCGACACCGGTTCTCACCGGGTCCGAGGCGATCGGCGTCATGTCTGCCAGGCCGGAAGCCGCGATACACAGGCCGATCGCGGCCATCGTCATTTTCGTCGGAAGGCGTACCCAGTGTCTCCAATCCTGGCGGTCAGAAGTTCAACTTTCCGCCGGCGTAGAACTGTCGACCGACGATATCGAATGTCCCCGGGTCCGCGCCGTTCTGCGAGCTGGCGACATCGGGAATGGCGGCGTCGAATAGGTTGGTGATGCCGGCACGCAGTTCGAACGCTTGACTTACCTTCACCGTCCCAAACAGGTCGTAGAGGTCGTACGCCGCCACACCCACTGTCGGGTTGGTCGGCGTGGTCACCGCAGTGATATCGTTCATCGCCCCTTGGTAGCGCCAGCGCCTGCCAAAGCCGAACACGTCGGAGCGATAGCCGATCGTGGTCAACGCTTTCCACTTCGGCCGCGGGGAGCCGATGGTATTGGTGCCCGCGAAATCCTGGAAGGCGGTGTTGGGCAGCGTTTGGATCTCGTAATGCCGGTATAGTCGATCGCGGTGCTGGCGTAGTTCCGCGCGGATCCGTTGCCGATCCCGACGTCGGACAGCCGCAGTCCGTAGCTCACCTGGATTTCGACGCCGTCGGTCTTTAACCCTCCCAGATTGAGGAAGGGCTGACCGATCGTCGAAAGATTGCTCTGCGCATCGCGCCCGAGCAGCTGGCAAAAACTGTTCGCTGCCGAATAGGTCGGATTGGAGCCGTCGAGATTGTAGCATCCGACAGCGTCGTCAGGCCCGGGACGGTCGAGATCACGTCCTTGATGCTGACGTTGTAATAGTCGATCGACAGCGTGAAATCATGCAGCCAGGGCGAGGCGAATTTCCGGTTGAGGATGAAACCGAAATTGTAAGTGTGTGCGGTCTCCGGAACCAGACCGATATTGCCGGAGATCACGCCTGCCGTCGCGGTGGTCGGGAATTGGTAGCTGTCGATCGCGGCGCCCGGGATACCCTGGGCGAGGCAGAGCGCGCGGACCTGCGCTGCGTTCGGACCGGTCCGCGCGGTAGAGCGGACGTCGCAGGGATCCCCGATCGATACAGGCGGCGTACCGATCGCCACCTGCTGGCCGGTCTGCGGCGAGAATAACTCGCCAATGTTGAGCGCGCGCACCGCTTTCTGATAGCTACCACGCAGCGACAACGGCGCGACCGGGCGCCAGCGCACGTCGGCCTCAAAGCTCGTCACACTGCCGGTGATCGAATAATCGGAATAACGGAATGCACCGCCGATGCCGAATTCGCGGACAAACGGCAGGTCGGACCGCCGGCCGGCTGATCGCGGCGGGTATGGGGCTCGACGAACCCGCCTGCGGCGGCCTGCGTGCCGTGATCGGTTCCCAGGCCGACAAGATGCTCTGCCACCGCGGCTATGTCGCCTCGGCGATCGATCCGAAACGGGCACGATCTCGGTGCTCGCTTATGGCATGCCGAAAGAGGCATTCAATGGCGTGTCGGCCGTGGCGATCGTCGGCGAAACCCTCTGGCTCGGCTCGTACCAGGCCGACTGGCTCGCCTTCCACAACCTCTGCTGACCCGTCAGCCTCTTCGGCACGCCGCAAGCACCGCGGCTACGACCTGTTCGCGTCGCCGAATGATCGCTTCCGGCGAGGTCATGTCTCGGTCGAAAATCTGCGAGAAGGTGTAGCGATTGGAGACGTTGTAGAAACACAGCGCGCTGATCGTCATGTGTAGGTCAATCGGGTCGAGGTCGTCGCGGAAAACGCCCTCTGCCCGCCCCTTGGCGAGGATCGCGCCGAGCACCCGCACGACACTCTCCTTGCGCCGATCAATCCCCTCTAGCTGTGCGATATATGCCCCGCGGTGAATGTTCTCGTTCATCACCAGCCGGACGAATTCGGGGTGCTGGTCATGATAGTCGAAGGTCAGGCACACATTGGCGCGCAGCGCCTCCTCCGCGCCCATCCCGTCGATCGGCGCTTCGCTCTCGGTGTCGCGGATGCGGGCATAAGCATCCCCCAGCACAGCGCGGTACAGCGCTTCCTTGCTGCCGAAGTAATAATAGATCATCCGCTTGCTGGTGTGGGTCAGGTCGGCGATTTCGTCGATCCGTGCGCCGCTCAGCCCCTTATCGGCGAATTCCCGGCGGGCGACGTCGAGGATATTCTCGCGCGTCGCATCCGCATCCGGCGCACGCACCCGCGTCACCTTTGCTATCCTGGCCGTCGCCAAATTCGTCTCCAACTCGCTCAATAGGCCTGATCGGCCCGGAAGCGCGACTGCGCCGCAAGCCTAATCCCTGCATTCCCCGCACCGTAGCCGGAATATTCGCGGCGTTCGACGATTTCGAAGAAGATGCGCTTTTCGAAAGCTCGGCTGTAGAATTGGAAATATTCGCCGTTGCCGTCACGGTCATAGAGGATACCGAGGCGCGCCATCCGATCGACCAGAGCCGGGTTCAGCGCGAAGCGCGCCTCGACATCGTCATAATAGTTGCGCGTGATCTCCAGCATCTCCAGGCCGTTCGCGCGCGCCTTCTCCGCCGCAGCAAAGATGTCGTCGGTCCGCAGCGCCAGATGCTGCACGCCGGCACCCATATATTTGTTGAGGAACCGGGCTGACAGCGTCCGCTGCGCGATCGAACTGTTAAGCGTGATACGCAGCGCCTTGCCGACCGACTCCACCGCCTGGCTCTGCACCAGCCCGACCGGATCGGGGATCTGCACCGACACCGTCTTGGTCACATCGAACAGCGTCGCATAATAAAGGACCCAGCTGAGGAACTCTTCGTAGAAGGTGGTCTGCGCAATATGGTCGATTGTGGACAGGCCAATGCCTTCCACGGGTCCCGAGCGCAGCGTCTCGAACTCGGACTCCCAAACCACCGCCTCGCTGCCGTGCTCTATGAAGTAGATCAGGCTGCCGCCGACGCCGCGTACCGACGGGATCTGCATCTCACCCGGCCCCACCGACTGCTCGAAGCGCGGGATCGACAGGTCCGCCGCCCGCTGCAACGCACTCGGCACGTCGGCGACGCTCAGCCCGATCGCGCAGACCGACGCGCCGTGGACGATGTCGAAACTGTGCGCGAAGCCCTCCGCTTCCTGGTTGATGACGATGTTGATCGCCCCCTGGGCCCAGCGCTCGACCGCCTTGCGGCGATGCTTGCCGACCCGCGCGAAGCCAAGTGCGCTCAGCGTGTCGCCCAGCGTCGCGGCTTCCTCTGCGTCCGCAGCGAATTCGAGGAAGGTCACCGCGGTCGGCATCACCTTTTGCGGCAACGTAGGGGCGACCGGCGTGCGCGGGCGGCGGCCGACCTCGTCCTCGAGCGCGATCAGTGAACGATAGCCGTCGAGCGCCACCCCGGCTGCCGATCCCGAGCGGAAGCGATCGTTGAATATCTCGAGCGACCAAAAGCCGTCATAGCCAATCCGCATCAGCTCGGCAGCCCATTCGCCAACCGGGAAGTCGCCCTGCCCGGGCATATTGCGGAAGTGCCGCGCCCAGGACAAATAGTCCATGTCGAGCCACGGCGCGTCAGCGACCTGGACCAGGAACAGCTTGGCCGGATCGATGTCGCCCAAGCTCGACGACGGAATTTTCCGCGCCAGCGAATGAAAGCTATCGAGGATCAGTCCCAAGCCGGGGTGATCGACATCACGCACAACGCTCCATGAATCGCGGTGGTCGTTGACGTGGCGGCCCCAGGCGAGTGCTTCATAGCCCACCCGTAGCGCACGCGCATGCGCGCGTCCGGCAAGTTCGGCGAAATCATCGACGATCCGGTCGCGGTCCGGCAAAGACAGCGGCGAGCAGTTCGAGCATACCAGAATCAGGTCGGTGCCGAGCTCTTGCATCAGATCGAACTTGCGCTCAGCGCGCTCGAAACTGCGCGCGCGCAACTCGCTCGGCATTCCTTCGAAATCGCGGAACGGCTGGAACAGCGTGCAGGCCAGCCCCAGATCGCGGATCATCCGACCAATTTCGCGTGGGCTGGCGGGAGAGGCGATCAGGTCCGCCTCAAAAATCTCTACTCCATCGAAGCCGGCCGCCGCGATCGCCCGCAGCTTGTCGTCGAGCGTACCGCTGATCGAAACCGTTGCAATCGATGTACGCAATGCCTGTCCGCCTCTTGTGTACGGAATGGTTACATACGACTGCGATCGGGCGGTGTCGAGGGTGCCGCCATCCGCGATCCATCTACCTGTCGCAAGATCGCCGCGGTCCCCGCCCAGGCCCCGAATGTATTTTATTTTAATAATCGCCGTTTGGGGCGGAACCTTCTTGCTCCACGGATGTCTCGTCAGCTAGTGGCGGTCGCGCTCGCAATTGGTGACCGAAAGACTCCGGAATGCTCCCGCAGAATGGAGTGATCGGGCCCGAAATAGACGGTTCACACTACGCAGCCAAGGCGGCCGCAGCGCCGTCGCCCCCCTTTCTGCGACCGCACTGATCGCTGCCAGACTGTGAAAGCTTAAATACGATGAAACGCGCCTATTTGGCTGCAGCCGCCCCCCTGACGCTGCTTGCCGCTTTTCCTGCATATGCGCAGGATGACACACCCCCGCCCGCCAATAACAAAATAACGGCCGCACCAGCCGATACCAAGCAGGCACCAACGTCCCCCGCAACCCTCACCGGCGACTGGGGCGGGCTGCGCACCAAATTGCGCGACGACGGCGTGGACATCACCGGTAATTACGAATCCGAAGCGGCCGCCAACGTTTCGGGCGGCGCGCGCCACTTGGTGCGCGAGACCGGGCAGCTCTCGCTGGGCGCGAAAATGGATCTCGACAAGCTGCTCGGCATCAAGGGCGGCGTCTTCCGCGCGACGGTCACCTATCGGCGCGGCGACGACCTCAGCAGCGACGCGGGTCTCGGCGTGCTGCAGCAAGTCCAAGAAGTATATGGCCGCGGCCAGACCTGGCGCCTCACTCAATTCTGGTATCAACAGACCTTCGCGAACGGGCACGGAGACATCAAGCTCGGCCGGCTCACCCAAGGCGAGGATTTCGCCGCTTTCTCGTGCGACTTCATGAATTTGAGTTTCTGCGGCGCACCCGCAGGCAATTTGGCCGGCGACTATTGGTACAATTGGCCAGTCAGCCAATGGGGTATCCGCGGCCGGGCGAAGAACGACACCTTCTACGTGATGGCCGGCGCCTATGAGGTGAATCCGAAGAATCTCGATAACAAGTTTATTCTCGGTTTCTTCCACCATGCCACCGGCGTGCTAATCCCAATGGAGGTGGGTTATACCCCCCGACTGGGCGCGTCCCGCCTGCCGGGATCGTACAAGCTGGGCGGCTGGTACAACACCGCAAATGCGAATGATCTCTATCTCGATATCAATCGTCAGCCGCAAGCGGTCACCGGACTGTCGCCGCTGCGGCACGACGGACGCTATGGCATTTACGCGCAGTTCCAGCAGCAGTTGACGGGTACGGCCGCAGACAGCCCCGACGGACCGCATACTACACGCGGTCTGGTTGCCTTCTTCAACGTCACCCAGACCGACCGGCTGACCACCGCCACCGACAATCAAATCGCCGCCGGCTTGACCTTCACCGGGCCGCTCGCCTCGCATCCCAAGGACGAGTTCGGCCTGGCGCTCGCACGCACTAATGTGAACGGCCGCACCACCCGCGACCTGGTCGCCGGCGCAGAGCGCCCGAACGCTGAATATGCCGCCGAACTGTTCTATGGTATGAAACCCGCCGACTGGCTGACGGTACAGCCCAATGTCCAATATGTGATCGATCCCGGCGGCTACGACACAGCACGCGATGTCGTCATCCTTGCCGTCAAGACAGCCGTGACATTCTGAATCCCCGCTCCTCTCCCCCTGGAGAGGAGCGGTCAAACCTCCAGCCGCACCTTAATGTCGTCGAAGCGCTTCCAACGAAAGATTGCCCAACTCGCTATCCAGCAGAGCAGGAATAGGCCGATGATGCCGAAGCCTAGCAGGTTGAACCGACCGCCAAGATCATCCGCGGTCGACCAGATGCCCCCCTGCAGCCCGAGCTTGTCACCGAGCAGCGCCAGCGTCTCGATTCCGCCGATCAGAATCGCTACGATCGCCGAAACGGCGGTAATGGTGATGTTGTAATAGAGCTTGCGGATCGGTTTCACAAACGCCCACTCATAGGCACCGAGCATCAGGATGCCGTCGGTCGTGTCGATCAGCGCCATACCCGCCGCGAATAACGCGGGCAATACGAGCACCGGCCCAATCGCAATGCCGTGCGACGCCTGCGACGCGGAGAGCCCGAGGATCGCGACCTCGGTCGCGGTGTCAAAACCCAGTCCGAACAGGAAGCCGAGCAGCGCCATGTGCCAACTGGTCGACACCAACCGAAACAACGGCCGGAACAGCCGGGCGAGCAGGCCACCCGCGCCGAGCAGCATATCGAGATCCTCGTCGACATAGGACCCGCCAGCACGGACGTGCCGGAAGGTCCGCCAGACCGAGCACAGGATGATCAGGTTCATCCCCGCGATCGTGAACAGGAAGGCCGCCGAGACGATCGTCGCGACTACGCCTCCCGTTGCCTTGATCGCTTCGAACCGCGACAGCGCGGACGCGGTGAAGGCGATCCCGACCGAGGCGAGCAGGATGATGGTGCTGTGCCCGATCGCGAACCAGAAGCCAACCGTCGCTGGGCGCTTGCCGTCCTGCATCAGCTTGCGCGTCACATTGTCGATCGCCGCGATGTGATCGGCGTCGACTGCGTGGCGCAAGCCCAACCCCCAGGCGAGGACCGCCGTTCCAAGCATCAGCGGCTGCGCGCGGAATAGCGCTAATGCCCAGAGCCACGCGCCGACATTGGCGCCGATAAGCAGGGCATAGAGCCAGCCGATCCGCTTGCGCAGCGCCACGCCGCTAATCGCCGGGGGCAAGAGGTATGGAGTCATGATTGTCTCGCGGGCGCCGAACGACGTTGGACGAGGGCGTACCGTGCGCGCACGGTCGGCGCCGCCTGCCGACCGGACGCCAGAGCGACCGACACGCGACCCCGGTGCGGCCCTCGCCGCTTATTCGTCGCTCAAACGGATAAACCGTGCCGCGGCCACCCCCTGGGCCAAGGCATGAGCGACCAGACGCCGGCAGGTCTCCTGGCTCACGGGTCGTCGCTCGACACACGGCCTTCCCAGGCCTCGCAGGAGTTAGCGTCCGGCCCAGTGGCTGGCGGCCCGGAACTGTCCGGCCGCACCTGTACGTCTCGCTCACCGCTTACAGTTGCAGGGACAGCCGCGGCTTTGGACGGCAAACCGTCCGCACCGCATTCCCCATTAAGCCTCTTGCGAGGCACCGACGCGATCCGTGTCCGCGCGACCGGAAAAAAGCCGGAGCTTGGACGCAGCCCGTCTATGCGAGCGGCGCGGATCGCGCAACAATCTTGCTCGCACTCCCCGGAGTGTCCCGGAAAGACAGAATTAACCATCTTGATTTACGTGCTCTTCGTAACGGCGCCGCCCGGTGCCCTCGCGCTTCGGCTTCCGCCGCCTTCCTGGACAGACGACATGATACCGAAGCTCCTTCACTTTATCTGGGTCGGCGACGACGCCAAGCGACCGGACAATTGCATGGCGAGTTGGCGTACGCTCCACCCCGACTGGAACTTCATTCTCTGGGGCAATGCCGAATTCGAAGGACTCGACTGGGTCAATCGCCGGCACATGACCGCAATGTACAATCGCGAACTCAACGGCGTCGCCGACATGATGCGCTGGGAAATCCTCCACGCGCATGGCGGCATCGTCGTGGATGCGGACAGCATCGCACTGCGGCCGCTGGATGATCACTTGCTGGACTGCGAGGCCTTCGCCTGCTGGGAAAACGAGATCGCGCGTCCTGGCCTAATCGCCGCCGGATATTTCGGATGCGTGGCCGGAAACGGCTTCGTGCAGCAGATCGTTGCTGACATAGCGGCCGAGCCCAGCGTTACCCACGACCTCGCGTGGAAGACGGTCGGGCCGCTGCGATTGACCGAGAGCTATCGCAAATACCGCTATTCGAGGCTCCGCATCTATCCGAGTCACTATTTCATCCCCCGCCATTTCTTGGGCTTGGCCTATGACGGGACCGACGCAATCTATGCCGACCAGCTCTGGGGATCGACCCGCAACACCTATGGCGAGATCCATAAGCTGCACGTCGAGACGACGCCTGCGGCTACCCCCAACCCGAAAACGCTGCCGGATCCCGATCTTGTCCAACGTGTCGCGATCAGCAGCGACATCGCTGGCGTCGGAAGAGCGGATGTCTTCGGCAATCTGTGTCGGGGCAAACGTGTCCTGCTTCTGGAGTGGCCCGGCAGCGACCCGGCGACCACGCTGCACCCTGCGCTCGATCTGGTTTGCGCCACACTGGACGCCACCGCGCCGGACATCGCGGCGCTCGGGGAGGTTGCCGGGCGCTATGACGTGGTGCTCGCACCGGAGGTATTGGAGCGTGTAGCCAACGTCTCGGATTTCCTCGGCGCGCTCGCGACGATCCATGCCCCGACCTTTCTCGTCTCGGTTTGCGATACCGTTGGCGACGGCGACCGACATGTCGAAGACGCGCAGACGATCGTCGAGATCGTCCATCCTGATCAGAAGTGCCGCTACTCTCCCTATAGCTTCGCCAACACGATCCGAACGCATGGCGGTTTCAAGATCGAGCAAATGTGGTTCTTCGACACCCGCTCGATGCTGGCGTTGCTCAGCAAGACCGCCGTACCCGATGTCGCCTAAATCACGGAACCACCGATGACCCTGTCGATCGACCAAGCCATCCGTAAGGCACGAGGCCTGCCGCCAGAACAGGCCGCTCCCCTGTTGCAGGATATTCTTGACCGATTTCCCGCCAACAAACGCGTTCGGGCCGAACTGGACGGCTTGTCCCGTCCGAAGATCGCGCCCGCCCCGACCGAGGATCTGGATCGGATCGTCGCGCTGCTGAGCACCCACCGGCTGAAACCGGCGCTCGACTTGGCGAACGACCTGTTGACCCGCTTTGCGGCCAGCGAGATCCTCCACAATATCACCGGCGCGATTCACGCTGCGCTCGGCCACTTCGAACACGCCATTGCCCGGTATGACGCAGCGATCGAACTAGCTCCTGACTATTTCGAAGCCTGGAACAACCGCGGCAATGCGCTGAACGCGGACGGACGCCCCGCCGAGGCCGTCGCCAGCTTCGATCGGGCGATCAGCCTCAACCCGACCTATGCAGACGCCTTTACGAACCGCGGCATTGCCCTGAAGCGACTGAAGCGTCTCGACGACGCGCTGGCGAGCGCCAGCCAATCGATCCGGCTCAACCCGAGGCGTGCCGAAGCGTATAACAACCGCGGCGACACGCTGGTGTCGCTGAACCGTCACACGGATGCGCTCGCCGATTTTGATAAAGCCATCGCCCTGCGACCCGATTATGCCGATGCCCTGGTCAATCACGGCATCGTCCTCAAAGCGTTAAACCGCCTGGAGCAGGCGGTGGCCAGCCACGACCGGGCGATCTCGATCGCCCCGGCGCACAGCCAGGCGCATCGCCACCGGGCGAGCGCGCTGCGCGATCTGAAACGGCTCGACGAAGCACTCGACAGCTACCGCCGCGCCGTTACCGTCGCGCCGCGCTCGGCATTAGCCAAGAGCGCGCTGCGCGCGCTGAAAGCGACCATGTGTCTTTGGTCGGGCATAGCCGAGCTGCCGTCGCTCGGGACCGGGGAGGACGCCGTACCCGCATTTTCGGTCCTTGCGTTCGAGGACAGTCCGGAGCGCCAACTGCAGTGCGCGCGCAACTGGAGCGCGAGGGAATATGGCATCACCCGGCCCGCCGAGTTTCGGCCCCACCGCGTGGACGGCAAGATCCGGATCGGCTATTTCTCGGCCGACTTCCATAACCATGCCACCATGTATCTAATGGCCGGGCTGCTGGAGCGGCACGACCGAGAGCGCTTCGAAATCCACGCCTTCTCCTACGGACCCGACGTGCAGGATGAGATGCGGAAGCGCCTGCTCGACACGGTCGACGCCTTCCACCCGGTCGGCACTATCAGCGACGAAGCAGTTGCGGCGCTGGCCCGCAGCCAATCGATCGATATCGCGGTGGACCTGAAAGGCCATACCCGCGGCACCCGATCCGGGATCTTCGTTCACCGGGCAGCACCGGTGCAAGTCAATTACCTCGGCTACCCCGGCACGATGGGTGCGGATTTCATCGATTATATCATCGCCGATGCCGTGACGATCCCGGCCGATCTCCAGCACTTCTATTCCGAGAAGGTCGCCTATCTACCGAATTGCTACCAGCCGAACGACAGCCGCCGCGAAATATCGAGCAAGACCTTCAACCGCGCCGAACTGGGATTACCCGAGATCGGATTCGTCTTTTGCTGCTTCAATAATAATTATAAGATCACCCCCACCGAGTTCGACATCTGGGCGCGGTTGCTGGCTACGGTCGACGGCAGCGTCCTGTGGCTCCTGCGCGACAACGACTGGGCCGCGGCCAATTTGCGCCGCGAAGCCCAGACCCGCGGGATCGCGCCTGATCGCCTGATATTCGCCGACCGTGCGCCGCTCGTCGAGCATCTCGCACGCCATGCCCAAGCCGACCTGTTTCTCGACACCTTCACCGTCAACGCGCACACCACCGCGAGTGACGCGCTGTGGGCCGGGCTGCCAGTGGTGACCAAATTGGGATCGAGTTTCGTCGCGCGTGTCGCGGGCAGCCTGCTCCACGCGCTCGACATGCCTGAACTAGTGACTGAGTCGGCGGCCGACTATGAGCGCCTCGCGCTGGAGCTCGCGACCGATCCAGCAGCGCTGGCCCAGGTCAAAGCCAAGCTGGCGCGCAATCGGCTGACCTCGTCGCTGTTCGATACTGAACGCTATACCCGCGATCTCGAGGCGCTATATCTGCGGCTGCATTTCGAACACACGGCATAAGACCCTAGCGCGCCGTCACGGACGGATATCGCGACCTCAAGCCCTCATTTATGATTGCTAATAATTCTCAACAGCAGTAGCGGCCGCGCAACTGCCAAAGGGAATATGATGAAACGCCTCTGCATTGCCCTCTTGCTGGGCACCTCCTTGTCCGAGCCCGCATTCGCCCAAGGCCGGTCCGGCGACGAGGACTCCAATGTAGTGGTCGTCGTTGGCCAGCGCCCGCGCGACGAGGCGTCCGCTGGTACCAAGACCGCCACGCCGCTGGCGCAGACTCCGCAGTCGGTCAGCGTCGTCACGTCGAACCAGATCGTCGGGCTCGGGCTGCAGAACCTCGGTCAGGCGCTACGCTACGTCGCCGGCGTGACCCCTGAGACGCGCGGGTCGAGCGCTGAGGTGTATGACCTGTTCAAACTGCGCGGCTTCGACGCGCCGATCTATCTCGACGGGCTCAGGGAATTCGCCAGTCCCTCAGGCTATGCGGCGCCGCAGATCGACGTCTCGCGGCTTGACCGGTTCGAGGTAATTAAAGGCCCGGCCTCGGTCCTTTACGGCGCATCGAGCCCCGGCGGGCTGGTCGCGCAGAGTAGCAAGCTGCCGATCGATAAGGATCTTTATGGCGCTATCGCCGGCACCTATGGCAGCTATGATCTCTACCGCGTCGATGCCGATATCGGCGGACGCGCCGGATCGGACGTGCTGTGGCGGATCTACGGCACCGCCAATGGCGCGAGCACCGAGCAGAAATTCGGCAAGCGCGAGCGCCAGGCGATCTCAGCCGCAGCGACGGCAGGCGCGGGCAGTTCAACCACTTTCACTCTGCTCGGCGCCTATTCGCACGATCCCTATAATGGAACCTACAGCGTTTTCCCGACGGTGGGGACGTTGATCCGTAACCCCAACGGGCAGTTGCCGACCACCTTCGACGGCGGCGAATCCGGCAATTTCTTCAGCCGCGAGCAGGCCGCGCTGACCTACATTTTCCGCCACGATTTCGGGAACGGCTGGGCGCTGCGCTCGTCGGGACGCTACCAGAACGTCAGCTCGAAGCTCGGCCTGATCTACATCAGCGGCGCCCCTACCGCCTCAGACCCGACCCTGCGCACCTATGACCGTGCCTCCTATTCGACCCGCGAGCAGCTCAACAATTGGACATTCGACACCTCGCTCACCGGGTCGGTGCAGACCGGCCCGATCAAACATGCTCTGCTGCTGGGCACGGACCGACAGGTGTCGCACTCGAGCGAAGTCTCTGCATTCGGCAGCGCGCCGGCGATCAATGCTTATGCGCCTATCTATGGCACGATCGCCGTGCCGCAGACGCCGGAAACGGTCGGCACCACCGGGACGATTGATTCGCGGCAGCGCCAGCAAGGTCTCTACGGGCAGGATCAGATGTCGATCGGCGGCGTGCGCCTGACTGTGAGCGGCCGGCAGGATTGGGTCCATACCGTTCAACTCGGCTCCGCGGCGCGCGACGACAGAAAGTTTACCTGGCGTGTCGGCGGACTTTACGTCACGCCGATCGGCGTGGCGCCCTATGTCAGCTACGCAACCTCTTTCGAGCCGCAAAGCGGCGCCGTCCAGGAAAGCAACGGTACTATCGGTCTCGCCAAGCCGTCCCTCGGTAAGCAGCTCGAAGTCGGTGCGAAATATACTATGCCGGGCACGCCGATCCTGCTGACGGCCGCCTGGTTCCGCATCGACCAGACCAACGTGCTGACCTCGAGCGCAGATTTCTCGATCTCGACCCAGACTGGCGCCGTGCGCTCGCAAGGCGTCGAAATCGAAGGCAGTGCGCCGTTGGGCTACGGCTTTAGCGCCCACGCAGCGTTTAGCCGGCAGAATGTGAAGGTAACCGAGGATCTCGTCGCCGCCCGGATCGGCCGCGGGTTGGTCACCGTCGGCAAAGGCGGGCTTTCGGCCAATCTCGAATGGTCGCCAGTCAACGGCAAGCTGCAGGGGATGACTATCGGTGGCGGCGTACGCCACGTCGATTCGACCTATGCCGACGTCTCAGCCTATGACGGAATTGCGCGCAACACCCCGGCCTACACGTTGTTCGACGCGCTATTGCGCTACGATATCGAGCGGCTCGTTCCGAGCCTGCACGGGGTCACCTTGTCAGTCAACGCGGCGAACATCTTCGACAAAAAGTATCTGACGTCTTGCTACAGCAACTACAATTGGTGCTGGTACGGCAACCGTCGAACCGTACAGGGGACGATCGGCTATCGTTTCTAATTTATGAGCCATCGCTCCTCTTCCGATCGGCGTGCGATCGCCGCGCGTGTCGTCGGCGGGGTAGGCGGCAGCTACGCGGTGGCCACAGCGATCGACGTTGCGCTCGCCAGGATGCTGCCGCTGGCACCAGCCGAGGCGATGGTGACAGCAACGCTGGTCGGTGCGCTGGCGATGCCGACGGCGGCAATCTGGGCGTTCGGCGCGCGCACCGCCAAGCGTGCATGGGGCGGATTACTGCTGGTCGGCGGCGGCGCCGCGATCGTCGCCCTGCTCGCCGGACCACGGCCGTGAAACCGCGCAGTTTTCGCCAGTCGATGGCCTGGCTGCATGGCTGGTCGGGACTGGTGCTCGGCTGGCTGCTGTTTGCGATCGCCGCGAGCGGCACCGCCAGCGTATTCAAGAACGAAATCAGCGACTGGATGCGTCCCGAAGTCACTGCACATGCCGACCCGATCGAGGCGCTTGCGACCGCCCTCGCCTATCTGCACGCGGCCGCTCCCAATTCGCCGAGCTGGTATCTGACCGCACCCGATGCGCGTGCGTCAACCACACTCGCGCTCTTCCAGGTCCCCAAGGGTGTGGACGGGAAACCGGTCTGGCACACCCGCGCGCTCGATCCGGTGACCGGCCGGCCCGACGGCATTCGCGACACGCTGGGTGGGGAATTTCTCTACCGTTTCCATTTCGAGCTGCAATTGCCTTACCCCTGGGGGCGGATGATTGCCTCTGCGGCGGGGATGTTGCTACTGGTAACGCTGATCGCCGGGATTATCACCCATAAGCGAATGTTCGCGGATTTCTTCACGCTGCGGCCCGACAAGGGCAAGCGTTCCTGGCTCGACCTGCACAATGCGCTTGGCGTGTTCGCGCTACCCTTCCACCTGATGATCTCGTTGACCGGCGTGCTGACGCTGATCACGCTCACATTACCGTGGGGCGCGTCGACACGGGCAATAGCGGAGCTTTCCCCCGGCTTCATCACGCGTCCTACGACGCATCGTCCGGCGCCCGCTGCCGATAGCCGGACAATGCTACGCGACGCCATCCGACGGTTCGGCAACGGACATATCGGCTCAGTCGCGGTGGACAATCCCGGTGATGCCGCGGCTGTGCTCCGCATCAGCCGCAACGATGCCGACCAACTCGCCGACGGTGCTGCAACCGCGACCTATGCGATGGCGACTGGCCGGCCGATCGCCTTTTATGCCGAGAAGCGTCCGGCCAAGCGGACTTACGACGTGCTCTACGGCCTGCACCTCGGCCGCTTCGCACCAACTTTTGCGCACTGGCTCTATTTCGTCTGCGGGTTGCTGCTGACCGCGACGATCGCCTCCGGGCTGGTGCTGTGGACACGCAGCCGCGCCGGTGGGACGGGCTTCGGGCACCTACTGGTCGCGCGGCTGACGGTAGGAGCAGTCTCCGGCATGCCGCTCGCCATCGCCGCCTTCTTCTGGGCGAACCGATTGCTGCCCGCCGGCATGCCTTTTCGCGCTGACGCCGAGGTGCAGTGGTTCTTCGGGGCGCTCGGCATCGCGCTGATCGTCGGCCTGACACTGCGCCCCCGCTGGGGCTGGATCGCGCTGATGGCTCTCGCAGCCGCCGGCTGGAGCCTGCTCCCGCTACTGTCCGCCCTGACCACCGGGCGCAACCCAGCCCTGTCCATCGCACGACGGGACTGGATATTCCTCGGCTTTGACTTGGTAGCGCTACTGTTGGGAATCGCCGCCGCGGCAATCGCGCTGTCCGTCACCCGCCATCGCCCTGCCCCCGCCAGGGTACGCGGGCCGGCATGATGCTGGCATCGCTGGCGCTGGCGGTCGCGGCGATGGCGCTGCTGGCGCTGTCGATACACCGTCATGCGGTGTCCGCCAGACTGGCATTGGAGCAACGCCGACCCGCCGCGATGCGCTTCGCCGGATGGGTCATGCTGCTGTTCTCCTGCGCCGCGGACATCTCCGATTCTGGCTGGCGCCTCGGGCTAATCGAATGGATTGGCCAGCTCGCGCCATGCGCCGCAGCGATCACGCTGCTGCTTACTAATCGGCCCACCATGCTGCCGCGGGTGCCAGTTCCGGCGCTGATGATCGCGCTGGTCGCGGCCTGGTGGTGACACCTACAGCAGCGGACTGAGCAGCCGCGCGACGTTCTCGACGACTTGGCGTAACCGCGGGCGCCTGCGCCAGGCCGCTAAGTCGAGCGTGTCGCTTCCAGCCAGATAGCCGCGCTGGATCGCCTCGACCTGCGCCACCGAATGCGTATCGAGCAACAGCAGGCTGACTTCCTCGTTGAGCTGAAAGGACCGCAGGTCGACATTGCTGGAGCCAACCACCGCCATGGTCCCGTCGATGCTGATGTTCTTGGCGTGGAGCAGGAAATCGCGGAACCGGTGGATACGGATGCCCGCGACCAGCAACTCGTCATAATAGGAACATTGCGCAAGGTTCACGAGTGGTTGATCGACTACCGCCGAGATGACCACATCGACCTCGACCCCGCGCGCGGCAGCGGTGCGCATCGCGCCCAGAACGCTCTCGTCCGGAATAAAATAGGGCGTGACGAGGATCGCTCGCACTTGTGCCTGGTGCAGCTGCCACACCAGCAAGGTCTCGAATCCCTCGAGCGGATAGTCGGCGCCGCTCGGCAGCAATTGCAGCACAGCATCGCCCGCGCGATCCGGAACCGGCGGCGCCTCGCCCGGGTCCAGGTCGGTCTCGAGGAACCAGTCGCCGCGGATCACCGCTACCATCGCCGCCACTGCTGGCCCCGTGACCCGCGCCACCAGTTCACGATTTACCACGCCGGGGCGGAAATCCTTCGCGACGATGTTTTGCGAACCGGCATAGCCGATCCGACCGTCGATCACGAACAGCTTGCGATGGTTGCGCATGTCGCGCCGGGTACGGCCCCGCCAGAGATGGAAGGGCAGCGCCTCGTGCGTCTCCACCCCCGCGGCGCGCAAGCGGGCGACGGTGCCGCGGACCCAGGCGTGCGACCCGACCGGATCGAGCATTACCCGGCAAATCACGCCGCGCGTCACCGCGCGCCCTAGCGCCGAGATCACCTTTCGCCCGGTCGTATCGTCAGCGAAGATATAGACCAGCAGGCTGACCTCGTGGCGCGCAGAGTCCACATCCTCCACCAGTCGGTCGATCACCCGGTCATAGTCGTCGATCAGTTCAATTGCATTGCCACCGAGCGGGGGCAGATGTCCCAGCGTCTCGGCAAGCTCGCCGAGCGCTCCCGGCGAAGACGCGCCTACGGCCCGCAACCGATCGGCGACCCGACCGAAATAGGGGAGCAGCTGGTGAAACCGCCGGATGCGCCACGCCGGAAAGGTCGGCCGGCCGATCGCCAGAAACAGCAGCAGCCCGGGCAGCGGCAGAAAGAAGATCAGCAGCAGCCAGCCGGTGGTCGCGGCCGGCTTGCGGCGCAGCGGCACGACGATCAACGCACCGATCCGCACCAGCCATTCGCCGGCATAATAGACGCTGCCCAATTCGGACGGGATGATCGACACGGTCGCTCCTTGGCCGGCGACGTGCCGAACTGTCGACCTTAGTTCGACGGTCGCAGCGATGCCATGGTCGACCTACCGAAGCGGTCGATATTCAATGTTCGCCTCGCCCTCCACCTGCACCGGCAGGAACACTCCCTGCCCGGTCACTTTGATCGGGCCGTTGGTGACGTTGGTGACGTCGGCGGCGAGCACGAAATCGCCTTCCCGGTGCCCGGCCACCGCCTTGCGTGCTGCGACCAGCACTTTGCGATAATCGGAAGCGAAATCGTGGATCAACGCGGTACGTATCTTCTCCTGCACCACCTGATCGCCAAACAAGGCGACCAGCAAATTGACGGTCGCACTATCGGTGCTGCCCGCGATCCGCACATCGCGGACCCGCACGACCTGCGAATTCACCGCGTTATAGGGCACTGCCGATAGCCAGATCACGCCGTGCGTCGCGCCCAGCACATTGCTGCGCGCCTTAACCTCCGCCTCGACCCCGACCGCGAGCCGCCCTCCCTCCGTCGCATAGATGGTGACCTTACCGAACTGCGCGTCAACCGGCCCGACCCCGGCCAACACGATCCCCTTTGCCGCCAATTTGGTCAAAGCGCGTTGCACCACTGGCTCGAGCTGCGCAAAATCGGCGAGCACCGGAATGAAGAAGCGCAGGCCTTTAGGCCCGAGCCCCTGCGACGGCGGTGGCAGCGCGGTCGGCTGCGGATCGGCCGGACGATTTCCGACGAAGGTCTCGGTCAGCGCCTCCGCTGCCAACACCAGTTCGATCCGGCCGCGCTCGATTCGATACCCGCCGAAGCCGACCCGCCGCGGCGTGATGCGCATCCAGGCGGGCGGACGCTCGCGGTTAAGCAGGATCGAAGTGAAGCCCTGCGGCCACAGCCCAGCGAGTTGGTCGCGCACCCGCATCCGCGCGAGTTGCTTCGGCAGGTCTCGCTCCAACTGGGCGACTACCACCTTGAGCTTGTCGTCAGCCTTGTCGGCGAAGTGGACGCGGCGGCCGAGGAAGTTAATTCCGGGCGGATCGGTCCAGTCATAAGCGATCGCCACCTTGGCGACCGGGTTCCAGTCGCGGTCGATCGACAGCTGCGCGGTGGCACGGACGATCGCGGCGCCGGTCGCGGTCTTCTGCTTGATCACCCCGCCCACGTCGCGCGCGCTGATCGTCGCGGTCACTGGCAAGGTGATCGCCAACGTGCTGCCGCCGCCGTCGAGCCGAATTCGGCCGCGAGCCACCTGACCGACGATCCGGCAGCTCAAGTTCGGTGTGACCTTCACCTTGCGGCCGAACAGCTTGACCTGCTTGGGCGGTACGCAGTGCGGCTCGCGCGTGTCGATATGCCAGAGCACCTTGGGCGTTTCGTCGTTGATCCGCCGTTCCAGATCGGCAAGCGGCGCCGACACCGGAACGACCAGCGTCGAGGTCTCACTCGGCAGATCAGCCTGGGTTACGACCCGCGGCGGCGCGGGATTGCCGGTCGAGCGTTGGCACCCGGTGAGCAACGCCGGCGCGAGCAAGGCCAGTAGCATCAGTGCGCCGCGCCGCTGCAGATATTCGGTCTCGGTCATCGCTGCTGTTCGTCCTGTCGCGCTTCCCTCGCCAAACCCCATCCTCCGCCAAATAGAACCCTGGTGGAACGCCCGCGTGAAATAAAGTTGATCGAGGATAATCGAACAGACAGCCTGACACATCAGGCGATGGGCCAGCTGTCGGTCGTCTCTGGCATTGACCACCGGCGCCGAACCTGTACCCGAGTTCCAAGGAACATTGGGGTGACCGGGGTTGAATTCAGTTATCTTAAAACCGGTTAGCCGCGCAATTGCCACCGTCCGTAATCATCGGCCGGCAGCAATCACGGTCGCCCTATTCCTGCTTCTGTCGCTGATCCGCGCGGGACCGGTCGCGGTGGTGACCGGCGGCCGCTGGCAGGGCTGGCTGGACCAAAGCCTATATTATACCTCCACGCTCGCGTTCGCACACGGCGACCTGACGCCCGCGCGCCACTGGTACCCGTTGGTCTATTCGCTGCTCGCGGTGCCCGCACTGCCGATCCTTCCGCACAATCCCTATCTGCTGCTCGACGCGCTGTGCGTGGGCACCGTCGTCGAGTGCGTGCTGCGGGTGGCAGCGCTGTTCGACATTGGCCGGCGCGCCGCCCTGCTGCTATTTTTGGCGACGAGTTTCCTTTACCCCGGACTGCAGAATGCCTGGCTCGAGCCTTGGACGAGCACGCTGTCCGCGGCCTTCATCTGGATCCTGATCGCGCGGACTGGACAAATCCTCGTCAATGCCGAGCCGCTTCGCGCGCGGGGCGCGGCGGTACTTGGCGCCGTTGGCGCCCTGATCCCGCTAACCCGACCTGCCGACGCGGTCATCGTGCTGGTGATCGGCGCGTGGCTCTCGGCCAGCCTCGCCGCGCGGCGCGGCTTGGGCATCCGCATCGTCGGTGCGGCGGTGCTGGGCGCGGCGTTCCCACTGGCCGTCTATGCGCTGCTTTATCTCGCAATCTACGGGGTGCAGGCGACCGAGTATACGCGCGGATCGTTGCAGATCGGTCTTTCCTTTTCCGACATCGGCTGGAAGGCCACGGTCCTGTACCTAGACCCGCAGCCCTGGTTCCCTGAGAGCGACGGGATGCTGCGCTGGATGCCGTGGCTGCTGCTAGGCCTAGCGGGCGGAGGCGTCGCCGTACTGCGCGCCCCGCGCGCAATGCGTGGCTATGTCGCGATGCTGCTGGTGGCGATGACCGCCTATGTGCTGGTGCTGACCGCTTATATCGATCTCGTGCCGTCCGGGCTTTGGCGGTTCGGCAATATCCATTATTTCAAATGGATCTTTCCGCTGCTGGGACTGCTCGGCTGGCAGTTCGTGCGCGACGCCAAGCGGCAGCCCGGGACGAGCGCGGCGGTACTAGCGGCGATCGTCTCCGTCACGTGCGCGCGCTTCGATGCGGTGCCTGCCAGCGCACAGGAGCCGGCGCGGCGCGTCGATTTCCGCGCGCCGCCTGCGGTCGTCGACAATTGGAGCCACGTCTATTTCGCGCAATCGGTAGTGATTGATGGGAGGCGGGTGAGACGCACGTACCTTGCCTACCGCCAGGTTCCCGACGGCGCGATCGTGCGGGTGATCGCGTTACGACGCGACTTCGCTAGCCCTGTCGCCTGGTATGGCGCTGGTCTGCCCCGGGTCACCGGGGTGATCGTTACCGACCCCACCGCGATTCTGGCGGGGACGTGGCCAGCCGCCCCAATCGCGCGCTGGAAGGCGAGGCTTGGCTGGGGGGCGCCATGCTGGATCGTCTCCTGCCCGGACCGCCGTTGAGCCAACTCAACTGGGCGCGCGTGGCTGGGCGAGCATCTCATTGGCGACGATCAGCGCATCGTTGAGGCGACGATAGTCCTCCTCGCGCTTTCGCAGCGCTGCTTCCGCGAGCACCCGCTCCGTCACGTCCGAGCCTTGCGCGAAGATGCCGTACACCATGCCGGCCTCGTCCCGGACTGGCTGATAGACGAAGTCGAGATAATGATCCTCAATTCGCCCGATGACGTCGGGGATCGCAAAAAGGAAATCGTGCGCGACGAACGGATCGCCGGTACGATAGGCCGCGTCCAGCGCCGTGAGAAGACCTTGATCGATCGCTTCCGGCACAGCGTCGCGCACCGTTCGCCCGACCACCTGCCGCGGGCCCATCAGCTGCGTATAGGCTTGGTTGACGAACAGGAAGATGTGTTCTGGGCCCTCCATCATCGCGATGAACCCGGGTGCCTGCGCGAACATCGCCCGCAGGCGATCACGCTCGGCGACCAACCGGCGTTCGGCCACCACCCGCGCAGTTGTGTCGGTCACCACCGCGAGCACCCCGGCGGGGATGTCCTGATCGTCGAGTAGCGGCGCATAATCCAGGTTCGCCCACATGTGTTCGGGCCTACCGTCGCGCAGCAACACCAGTTCCTGATCGCGGTACGCGAGCGACTCACCGGCCAGCACCTTGGCGAGAACCTGCTCGTTGAACGCGACGACTTCGGGCCAGCCCTCCAGCACGGTGCCCCCGAGCAGCCCCGGATGGCGCCCATCGGCAATCACCGCGAAACCGTCGTTATACAGCATGATGCCCTCGGTGCCCCATAGCACCGCCATTGGCAGGGTCGAGCGGAGCATGATGGCAGTCACGCTGCGCAGGCTCTGCGGCCATTGGGAAATTGGCCCGAGCGGGGTGGCAGCCCAGTCGTGCGCGGCGATCAGGCGGCCCAATTCACTGTCGCCGAGAGACAGTGCCCCGCTTGCCTCCTCGATCACCTTCCACTCCCACCAAGCGGCGATCCGAGCACGCCTAAGCGCAACATGGCGCAACCGTATACGTTGATCAATCGTCGTTAACGACGGTGCTGGCCTCCGATGCACGGCTGCATTTTCGCGACCACGGCTCTTGAACTGCGCGCGAAGCTGGTGTCCAGCGGATCTTCTCTGTCGAGGCCCGACCATGCGAGACGAGCGCGTCCCTGCCCTTCATACTATCGTTTCGGGCCGCGGGCTGATGGTAGCGGCGCCGCGCTCCGGGGCGGGCAAGACCGTGGTTACGATCGGCCTTCAGCGTGCGCTGGCCCGCTGCGGGATCCGCGTTGCAGGCGCAAAATGCGGGCCGGACTATATTGACCCCGCCTTCCATGCCGTCGCGACCGGCCATGCCTCGATCAATCTCGACGGCTTCGCGCTCGGCCCCGAGATTCCCGGGATGGCCGCGCAAATAGCGCGCGACGCCGATCTAGTCGTCGCCGAAGGGGCGATGGGGCTCTACGACGGCCTCGTCACCGCCGACCGCTCAGGCTCCAGCGCCAGCGTGGCGGCGCAGCTCGGCTGGCCGGTGCTGCTGGTGCTGGAGGCAACCGGCAGCGCACAGTCGATCGCCGCGGTCGCGCACGGTTTGGCTACCTTCCCCGGTGCACCGCAAATCGCGGGGGCGATCGTCAACCGCGTCGCCAGCCCTCGTCATCGTGCCATGATCGCGGACGGCTTCGCTCGGATCGCGATTCCGCTGCTCGGTACGATCCCCAGAGATGAGCGGATGATGCTACCCGCGCGGCATTTGGGCCTGGTGCAGGCCGGCGAGCTTGACGAATTGTCGCAGCGGATCGACGGAATCGCGGACGTAGTCGCGGCACATTGCGACTTGGCGGCGATCGCCGCCGCTGCTGGTCCAACCCGCGATGCCCCGGCACCACGCGCGACGATCCGCCCGCCGGGACAGCGAATCGCGATCGCACGCGACGCGGCCTTCGCCTTTCTTTACCCGCATCTGGTCGCGAGTTGGACGCAGGCGGGCGCGACTATCGACTGGTTCTCGCCACTCGCAGATGATCCCCCTCCCCCGACGAGCGACGCCTGCTGGCTTCCCGGCGGCTATCCCGAACTCCATGCCGGCCGGCTCGCGGCGAACAGCCGGTTTCTCGAGGGGTTGCGCGAATTTGCCGAGACACGACTCGTGCACGGTGAATGCGGCGGTTATATTGTACTCGGGCGCAGCCTTGAGGATGCCGATGGCCAGACCCACGCGATGGCCGGCCTCCTACCTGTCGAGACCAGTTTCGCGCGACGCAAACTGCATCTGGGATATCGACGCGCCGTGTGGCGACGTGACACCGCCTTTGCTCGCGCCGGCGAAACTGCCTGGGGCCATGAATATCACCACGTCTCGGTTACCGGCGGTGAGGAAGCGACACTGGCCGACATGGCCGATGGCCTCGGTGCAGCGCTCCCGATCGCAGGGCATGGCGTCGGACGGGTCACGGGCGGCTTCTTCCACATTATTGCGTGAAGAGCAGCGGCTAACGCCGCGCCGATCTCCGCCCGAACGAGGCCATGCTACCCAGCACGCCGTCCCGGCGGATCAGGCCGTGGAAGAGCGCCGCGCCGAGATGCCCAAGGATTAGCAGGAAGAAGGCATAGCCGAGCAGCCCGTGCGCCCAGCGCAGCCAGCCAAACAGGTGCGCGTCGTGTGCCAAGATCGGCGGCAGCGCAGTCCCCTGCCATAGCAGCACTGGCGACCCCGCGGCCGACAGCATCGCCCAGCCGAGCAGCGGCATGGCGAACATCAATCCGTATAGCAAATAATGCGATCCCTTCGCCGCCGCGACCTGAATGGCGGGCAGATCGCGCGGCAGTGGCGGCGGGCGATGCGTCAGTCGCACTGCCAGCCGGAGCGACGCGAGCGCCAGGATAGCGATGCCAACCGGCCGATGCCAAGCGAGCAAGGCCGGATAAGCGTCGCTCGCCGTCGACACCATCCCAGCGCCGATGAACAGTATCGTAAGAATCAACACTGCCATCAGCCAGTGCAGCACGCGCGCGGGCAACGCGAAGCGGTCGGGCGGGCTCATCGGGTCGCTCCTAGCGGACTGGAGGCTGGGCTAGAGCCAGGGCTGGAGTCGGACGCGGCCGGCGGTCCCTCCTTCCCCCGCCGACGGAACGAGGCGGCATACGCGGCAGACCGGCCGGCGAGCAGCGGATCATCAGACCCTGCGACGCCACTCGGCAGGATAAGCGGATCGAACACGAAATCGCGGCAATTGCCGGTCGCTTCGGGCGTTGTTTCGGTCAGGGTCAGCGTGCCGACGTCGATTCGGCGATGCGCGCCAGTCCATTCGATGGTCGCATCGTCTGTCCGGTCGCCGGGGTTGGGGAGTACTACAATCATGTGCCAGCGCACCGGCCCCTTGCCCGCGCGCGTAACATATTCATCAAACAGCGCATCCGACGGCAGCGTGTCGAGCGTCTTCTTGTCGAGCGCGGCGAACGCGTCTTCGGGCTCGAACTGCCAGCGCACCAGATGCACACCCCCACCGGCATCGGTGAAACGGAAGGCGTCAATGCTATGATACGTGCCGTTGGCAAAGCTCGACGGCAGAGGCGCGGTCTTCATAAGATCCATGAAGCGCTGCGTCTCGGGATGGGCCGCCAGGAACGCGGCCATCTTCGCCGAATCGGGCTTCTTGGTCGCGGGCAGCGGAGTGCTCGCGATCACGAACGCCTGAAAGTCGGCAGGGGTGGAGACCAGGAAGATTGGCGTATGGTCCAATGCCATCCGCCATTCCTCGCCGCCGGGCAGCAAGAAGCGCAGGCCCAAAGCGTGGAATACGTTGCGCCCGTCCGGCGCTCCGGGATCGCCGCCCGCCAGCGAGAAGCGCCCGTCGACCGCCACGCTGCCGCGCCGGAACAGGCTGGCGCTGGACAGTGCCGTGCCGCCCCCGTTCGCGTCGAAGCGCCCCGACACGCAAAGCCCCTTGGCATGGGCGCGGCGCACCCCGGCGAAAATTCGACCGTTGTTGACCTGGACGGCATCGGCGATGCTCCCCCCGCTTACCCGCGGGGTCAGCCACCCGCCGGCCCAGGCGAACAGCAAGGCGAGTGTGGCCAGGATTGCAGCAATCAGGGCGAGACGCGGAAGGGGTGAACGGATCGGGTCTGGCGGCATGTGATACTCCGGCAACGGGGAGACTGCTGCTGGAGCCACCTTAGGCGGGAATGTCCGCGCCGCCTACCGCGGATGACGTGCGCAGATAATCGAGCAGTGCGCGCAGCGGCGCCGGCACTAGCCGCCGCCCCGGATAATAGAGAAATGGGCCCGAAAAAGATTCCCACCATGGCTCGAGCACCGGCTCCAGCGCACCGCTGTCGAGATGCGGGCGCAGCCAATCCTCGAAGATGTGAACCACGCCCGCCCCGGCGATGGCGGCATGGATCGCGAGGTCGATCGCGCTGGACGGGCTGACCAGCAGCGGTCCGGTCGGATCTACCTTCACCGTTTCGCCGTCGCGCACGAATTCCCAGGGTGGCGACACCCCGCTTGAAAAACGGCCGCGCAGGCAGGCATGGGCCAGCAGCTCGCGCGGATGCCCGGGCCGCCCGGCCAGGTCGAGATAGGCAGGCGCAGCCGCGGTGGCGAAGCGCTGCACGCGCGGGCCGATCGGCACCGCAATCATGTCCTGCTCGAGCCGCTCGTCATAGCGCATACCCGCGTCGCACCCCGCAGCGAGCACATCGACGAAGCTGTCCTCGGCGACGATCTCGACCCGTATGTCGGGAAAGGCGGCGAGGAAGCCCGGCAGGATGGCCGGCAGCACCAGCCGTGCGACGCTGACCGGCACGTTGAGCCGAAGCGTCCCCGCCGGGCGATCGCGAAAGCTACTCATTCCTTCGAGCGCGGCATCGACCTCACGCAGCGCCGGCACCAGCCGCTCGATTAATCGCGCGCCGGCCTCGGTCGGCACTACGCTGCGGGTCGTGCGGTTGAGCAGTCGCACGCCCAGTCGCGCCTCCAGCCGCCGCACCGCTTCGCTTAGCCCCGAGGCACTGATCCCGGTGGCGCGCGCTCCTTCGCGAAAGCCGCGCGCCTGCGCGACCGCCACGAACGCATCGAGATCTCCCAGGTCCATCGTTCAGATCTCCGCACAGCCGGCGGGTATTGTGCCCACGAACCATGCGCTACGCCAGCATGAGTTGGTGACGACCTAAGCAAGGGTCTCTCTACTCCCGTGTGACCGTTACTGTCCCCGCCTAGTGGATGCGGGAATGGCGGAGGCAATTGTCCCGGCCCGCGACGTTCGCGGCGCTTTCAATCCGCTTACCCTTGCCGGTAACCATCGCCTCGCCGGCCAGTGAGGCACACCGCCGCGTAACCTCGACCACCGAGGGGCCGGCGAGGAAATAATAATCGATTGTGCTACTGGGGCCGCGAACGACAGCATGCAGGCATCGCGGTGGCCGAAGTCGAACCAGGTCCGAAAAGTGTTGTTCAGCAGGATGCCGTAGTCGCCCGCACCTTTGCCGGTGCAGAACGGGATCGATTTCTAGATCGGGTCATCCGCGCCGGTGAAGCCGAACCTATCGGTATTCCAGTCGACGAAAGCACGGCCCCGGCGATCGAGGGTATTCAGCTTCGTCCACCAGCAGGGCGCCAACAAGGTGTACGCGGCGTTCAGCTTCTCGAAGGCGGCGGTCACCGTCACCTCCCCGACCGCGCTGCAGGCGGACCGCTATCGCACGTTTTGAGGCGGCGGCGCGGTAACCATCAAGCCCCGCGAAACGATCACTCTGCCCGCCCGGGGCCTGACGCCGCCCGCCGGGACCCCGGTTTCACGCACGTCCGTTTCATAATATGGTGCGGGCGGTCGGGCTCGAACCGACACTCCGATTAAGGAACGGGATTTTGAGTCCCGCGCGTCTACCAATTTCACCACGCCCGCATATCGATCTATCCGCTCCCGCGACGACCGACGAAGCGCAGGCCTATAAGCGACGATTCACGGGAATTCCAGACCAATTCCGAATAGGTCACGCATCATACAGCGGACTTTTTTCCACGCCGGATCGGACGTGGAATCGCAGCGCCGCCGATTAGCCTATGCCTGAGATCCACCAGCGTATGGAATACGCGGCGACAGATGCAGAAACCTGGCCGATTCCTCGTTCGAGTAGGATGGAAATGCTCGAGACGGTCCCGGCGGGTTCTCACCGGCGGCGGGGAAAGTTTCTTGGTCTGTCATATAACTGCGAGTCTATCGCGATCACACGGTCGCGATCGAGAAAGCGTTCCAGCATTGCAAGGACCCGTCTGGCAGCTCTTCCCTGCGTTCATAGGTTTGCGCTTAGCCGATCAGCGCCTGATGCAAGTCCGGCAGAATCGTGAGGTTAAGCTTTACCGGAGTTTGATCCTGCAAACGCGAGTTTGAGTTCGGGCATGACCATCTCCTATTTCTCAACGGGGGCAAGAATCAAATCACGGTGCGCCACGAGCCTATCGGAGCACTCGGACGTCGGATCTGAAGATTTCAGGAGGTGAGCTGAACACCCGCCTGCGAGCCACTCTTTTGGGGCGATTCGACTTGCATAAGGTTGTTCTCACCGGTGAATGTTGGGCTGGAGCCGACTCCGAGCAGGGTCGACAGCGCGAGCTTTTGAGCAAACTCCAGGTGTAAAATCGACCTTTTCGGCAAGCCGGCGTATCCATACGGATCGGAGCGCTGGCCGGTGATCAGACTCGCGGGGATCACGCTGCCAGCGGACAACGTATACCCGCATGAACATAGGCGACGGTTCGTGCCGCAAGAGTGTCAAATGTCCAGTTGAGCCGGATGTGTCATCACGCCGCAAAGTGCCTCTGCTGAACTATGCGGAGCGAGTAGTGATGGCGGTGTAGGCCATAAAAGTAGCCGGTAACCGACACATGATGCTCCGCTATCTGTGCGTAACGCCATAGGTCTCCATGGAGACGCAAAGGTCATCCTGACAGTGGAGGATGATCAGCTTCGCCTGTCGCCAATCGGTTGTGGGTGCCTCTCGTACACTAGCGCTTTATCGAGAACACGCCGAACAGGCTCGCACGGCCGACGACTTTCTGAATAATTGAAACGCAGACGCCTCGCAGCTAGGCCGTCAGCGGACGACGCAGCGAAACCCGATGTGGCTCGTCGACGTGTCAATTGCCTGTGCTTGACGCGCCGGTGGGCGATAACGTCGGCAATGGTTCTCTGCACAGAGATGTGATCCACCCTTGATCACCTTGCGCGCGATATCGGGTTCTCCCGACCGAGCGTCGGTATCTGCCAGTTTCGCGCGCCCCAATCCAGGCTGCGTTGTGCAACAGGACCGGGGCGCCGCCCCCGCTCTGGTGGAGATGCCGGCATCGTAGCTATCGCTCGTCCACTCCCAGACATTGCCGATCATGTCGAGTAGGCCGTAGCCGTTGGCCGGATAGGCACCGACCGGCGACGTTCGCTCGTATCCGTCGAGCATCTGGTTCGCGAAGGGGAACAGGCCCTGCCAGTAATTGGCCATCATCTTCCCGCCAGGGGCGATCTCTTCGCCCCACGCGAACTCGTCACCTTCTGCACCTCCCCGAGCGGCGAACTCCCATTCGACCTCGGTCGGCAACGCTTTGCCCGCCCAAGCGGCAAATGCAACGGCATCGGCGTAAGCAACATGCACCACGGGATGGTCTTCGATCCCGTCGATGCCGGTCTCTGGCCCAAGCGGGTGCTTCCAATCGACGCCGTGGCGAAATGTCCACCATTGTGACACATCCGAAAGATCCACCGGGGCTGCCGTCTTTTCGAAAACGAGCGACCCGGGCCCCGCCTCGTCGCGCGAAAGGTCAGGATAAACCGCTGGATCGATAGCCTGCTCGGCCACCGTCCGATATCCAGTCTCGGCGACGAACGCGGCGAACTGCCGATTGGTCACCGGCGCGATATCGATCCAGAAAGCGCCAACGCTCCTACGTCGGGCGGGTGCCTCTTCCGGATAGTGGCTGTCCGACCCCATGCGAAAACTGCCGGCAGCGATCCGGATCATGCCGGCAAGACTGGTCGGCCGGCGGGCAGGCTCCGGTCGCTGCTTATTATTAAAATGTCTTGTGTTCGGCACGATTCGCCTTCCGAGAGACCCGCACGAGGGTAGCGAGATAAGCGCGGCCCGGCAGATGAAGAACCCACGCTTACTATGCGTAAGTGGCGCTGTTATCGCAAGAAAGCTCCACTTCCCTTGTGTAAAGAAGGAGAGGTTTGAAACCCCACTAAATAGATAGCCATTAGGCGTCGAGACCGAGGGGGGCGTATTTTGTCATATAAATCTTCACACACATCCGTGGGCGCTGATCCACAAATCGAACGCCCCCGCGTCCAGCATCTGGCACGCGGCGTGTCGCTCGCAGCGCTAGGTCTAACCGCGATAATGCCGACATCGGTTCAGGCCCAGGCTTCCGAGGCTCCAACGGCGATCGCGAAGGGAAAAGCGGCGGAGGTACCCGACACCACCAGCGGCTCCGCCGACATTGTTGTCACCGGCTCGCGGATCAGCAACGCCAGGGGCGGCCCCAACCCGGTAACGACGATCTCCGCCAGCCAGTTGTCGACACTGAGCCCCGAAAGCCTACCCGCAGGTCTCGCCAAACTGCCGATCTTCCAAGCGAAGAAAAGTAGTAACAGCGCGTCAGACGGCGGATATCAGCCGACCGGCAATTATCTCGACCTGTGGGGACTGGGACCGATCCGCACATTGGTGCTCTTAGACGGTCACCGCGTTGCACCAACCTATTATGACGGCACCGTCGACATCAACACCTTACCCCAGCTGCTCGTGAAGCAAGTGGAAGTAGTCACCGGAGGTGCGTCGGCCGTCTACGGCTCGGATGCCGTCGCTGGTGTCGCGAATATCATCCTCGATAAGTCGTTCGACGGTCTCAAAGGACAGGTTCAGGGCGGGATCTCGACCTATGGTGACGCCAAGTCATTTCGGGCGGGCATCGCAAATGGCTTCGATATTTCGGAGCGGGCACATTTCGAATGGAGCGCAGAGTATTTCGACCGCGAGGCCGTCTCCGCGACGGTCCGCGCGTTCGGTACCAACGCCGTGTCGATAGTCGGCAGCGGCACCGCCGCCAGCCCGCTCGCCCAGCTGGAGAACACGCGCCTGAACACATCGGCGTTCGGCGGACTGGTCACCACCGGCCCGTTCGCGGGCCAGCAGTTCCTGGCCGACGGCACACTCGCCCCGTTCAACAAGGGCACCATCACGCAGAGCTCGGGGATTTCGGTGGGCGGCGACGGTACCTATCGCCGGCCGTCGAACCTGCTGCCGTCCCTCAACACCGCGCAATTCTTCGGCCGGCTGGACTATCGGCTCGGTGGCGACACCAAGGCCTATGTGCAGGGCGGATATGCACAGACAAATACCTATTCGCACGAGCAGAATTTGATCAGCACCGCGAGCTCGACCGGGCTCACCATCTACAGCGGCAATCCTTATTTGCTGCCGCAATATCAGGCCCAGCTAACCGCCGCCAACACGCCGAGCTTCAACCTAGCGCGTTACAATGAGGATTTCGGCAACCTCCTGGGGCTCAAGGATCGTACCAGCTCAGCAACGGTGACGGCGGGGTTGACCGGCAAGATCCATGGCTTCGCCTGGGAAGCCTATTACACCCATACCGTCAGCCGCACCTCGCAGTTGACCACCAATAACACCGATACACAAAAGCTCTACGCCGCGCTCGACGCGGTGCGCGATCCATCCAGCGGTAGCATCGTCTGCCGCGTCACGCTTACCAACCCCAGCGCCTATCCAGGCTGCGTGCCGCTCAACGTGCTGGGCAACAACACCGCGTCACAGGCCGCGATCAACTATATCAACGGCAGCACCTACTGGCAGGCCATCAGCGTCATGGACAATGTCGGGGCCAACATTACCGGCACGTTGTTCGAGGCCTGGGCCGGGCCGATCAAGGTGGCGACCGGCATCGAATTCCGTAACCAGACACTGACCGAGACCACCTCGGTGCCCGACAACACGTTCAACGCGCAATATCTCCGCGTTGGGCTTAACGGCTCGACCGCATCGGTCGGTACCCAGCTGTGGACCAAGAACGTCACAGCCGCCGCACACGGCGAACAGTCGGTCTATGAAGGCAATCTCGAGTTCGACGTGCCCTTGCTCCGCGACCTGCCGCTGATCCGCTCGCTATCGCTCAGCGCCGCAGGTCGCCTGACGCATTACAGCATCAGCGGGATGGCAACCACTTGGCGACTGGGTCTCCAGTGGGAGCCCACCCCCGGCCTAACCATACGCGGCACGCGCTCGCGCGATATCCGCGCACCCACCTTGTACGAGCTATATCAGGGCCAGAGCGCAACGATCTCGGGTTATAACGACCTGCTGACCAACGCCAACGGCCAGATCCTCAACGTCAGCAAGGGCAATCCCAATCTCGTCCCAGAAGTTGCGAAGAATATCACTGCCGGCTTCTCCTATACGCCACCTTGGCTGCGCCACCTGACCGCATCGTTCGACTATTTCTCGGTCAAGATCGACAATGCGATCGGCTCGGTCTCGGGTCTGAGCAACACCACCGAGCAGATCTGCATCGCCTCCGGCGGCAACTCGCCGCTGTGCTCGCTGGTTGTGCGTCCTTATGCGATCACCAACACGACGGCGGCCAACGCGCCGACGCTCAACATAAAGGAAAACGAGAATATCGCCTTGGTGGAGGCCCGGGGTATCGTGCTCGGCGTCGATTATGTGAACGACCTCGAAAACATCGTTGGCTTGTCGGGCACGCTCGCGCTCCATTCGCAATGGACCCACCAGCCGAACCTCAAGAACCAGAGTCTGCCGGGCACGGTCATTACCAACACCGCCGGCACCGCCCTTGCGCCAACCGACCGGGTGACACTGACGCTCGCCTACGGGCTGCATGCGCTGAACGCCGCGGTGACGGCACGGTATTTCTCGCCATTCCATTACAGCGCCGATCCCACGCAGATCGTCACCCAGCCGCCATCGTCGGCATATGTGCAGACCGATCTCGACCTGTCTTATGATTTTAAGGCGCGCGGACAGAGCTTCACGGCATTCTTAAACGTCAACAACCTCACCAACGCGCATGGCGGATTGTACGAAGCAAGTTCGTCCAATCCCGGGCTGATCTACCCGGCAGCACCGTTCGCCGACGAGATCGGCCGCTATTTCACCGTCGGGCTCAAGTTTAAAATCTGAGCTCGAGACGCGACTCCCACAAGGATTGGAACGAGATAATGCGCCGAATTTTGAAGCGGAACCTGAAACATGGTCTGTGCGCACTGGCGCTATCGAGCACGCTGCTATCCGGGCCACTGCTCGCCCAGGGCGCGGCGAAGGCCGCAGGGGCTACGAATTCGTCCGCGCCAAAGCGTCCCAACATCATCATGATCCTGTCCGACGACAATAGCGTCCCACACGACGGCTGCCACCCCAACGAAAATACCCGCGCCAACAACGTCACTCCCAATTTCGAGGCGTTCGCGGCGCAGAGTATGTGCTTCGATCGCGCTTATTCGACCTCGCCGCAATGCGCCCCCTCACGCGGCTCGATCTTCGCCGGGCGCAATCCGATGGACATCGGCATCACCCGCTTCGGCCAGCCCGCGCGGCTCGACGTGCGCTACTTCAGCGACATACTCCGCGCATCCGGTTATTGGGTGGGTCTGGATGGTCGCAACCATCATCTCGCCGGGCGCGAGGGCGATCCGCCGCATGTCAAAAAGGTGCTCGAGGAAACCGGCCTTAGCCGGATCGAAGATCGCTTCGACTATGTAAACGTATTCGGCACCAAAACGATGACTCCGGCGGCACTTACGTCACAGGTGAGCCAGACACTGAACAAAGTACCGCCGCAAAAACCCTTCTTTCTCTATTTCGGATTCAGCACGCCGCATCGCGAGTTCGTATCGGATCACAGGAATATCGACTCCAGCAAGCTCAAGCTTCCGCCCGACTGGCCCGACCTGCCCGCGGTCCGCGAAGACTATGCGGCGATGCTGTCCGACGTACGCACGATGGACGGGCAATTCGGCGCGCTGATGGCAATGTTGAAGGCGCGCGGCTTGGCGGACAATACGATCGTAGTGTTCATGGGCGACAATGGCGAATCGATGTACCGCGGCAAGGGCACGCTGTACGAACGCGGCAATCACGTGCCACTGATCGTGCGCTGGCCGGGCGTGGTGAAACCGGGCTCGCGCAACGCCTCGCTGGTGAGTGGCATCGATCTTGCCGAGACCTTCCTAGATGCGGCAGGGCTGAAGCCCGACCCACACATGACCGGGGTAAGCCTGGTGCCACTGCTGAAGGGCCAGAAGGACGGCGGCCACGACTATGTCTTTTCGGAACGCGGCGAACATCCGGGCAGCATTACGGTCTCCGAGGGCGTCGACTATCAGCGCTCGATCACCGGAAGGCGCTACAAACTGATTTATAACGGCCAGCCCAACCAGCCATATTCCCCCGTCGATCAGGGCGGTCGGTTCCTCGCCCCGGCAAACAAACAGAAGGCATCGGCCGATGTGCTGCCCGCGGTCGCGCGCACCGACGACGCACGTGCGCTGGGCGCCTGGGGTGCGATCGTCCGGGCGCACGAAGCCAAAACGCTCTCGCCCCAGTTCAACCGGCTCTACTTCCAGCGCCCGCGACCAATTTTCGAGCTTTATGATCTTCAGAGCGACCCATATGAGTTCGACAATCTGGCCGGGAAGCCCGAATTAAAGGCGACCGAGATCACGTTGCGAGAAGAACTCGACAAGTGGATGGTGCTGAGCGCCGATTTTCTTGCACTGGCGACCGATGCGTATCGCGAGACACCCGATCCGACGCAAAAATAGGGTCGTATCTGCCTCCGCGAGCACTTTGTAGTGCTCGCGGAGTTCTAAAAGGAATTTCGCCATGGTCTCTGAAAGCAACAAACGCCGGTCAGCAGGAAATGCGTAACTTCTTATGATAGACCGTCGAGCGTTCGTTGCAGGCGGCATGGGTCTCGCCGCCGGCTTTCCCGCTCGCGGCTCCGAGGCGAGGAACGCGCATAGCCTGTGGACTTTCGATAATCTTCAGACAGTCGGCTCGCAAAAGATGGAGCTTTCTGGGGCACCAGTGCTCACCAATAGTCCCTGGGGTTCTGCGCTGTGCTTCGACGGTATCCGCGATGGCATCTTCATCGAGCAGCATCCACTGGCCGGCGCCCGGACCTTTACAATAGAAGCACTCTTCCGTCCCGATGGCGGCGCATTTGAGCAGCGCTGGCTGCATCTCGAATCGGATCAGAATCCGCCGGTGGAGCCCGGAAAAGGCGACACACGCATTCTGTTCGAGATACGAGTCGTCGACGACCACTGGTATCTCGACGCCTTCATGACCGGTCCGGGTTATCGCCAAGCGATGATCGTTTCCACCAAATCCTTTCCGGTCGGCCAATGGTATCATGTCGCACAAAGCTATGATGGACGAATTTACCGTTCTTTCGTCAATGGAGAACTGCAAATGGCGGCGCCTGTTGCCTTTAGCCCGCAGGGCCCAGGCAGGGCATCGATCGGCGTTCGATTGAATCGGGTGAATTTCTTCCAAGGCGCAGTACGTCAGATCCGCTTTTCACGCACTGCGCTGGCGGATTCTCATTTTTTTGATTTGTCCAGGCCATAGCTTTCACTACCACTCTCCAATAATAATATTATAATTATAAATCGCAGTGTTAAGTTGAATTTTACGGCAATAAAAGTCCTTAACAGCGATCCCTCAACCAAAAATCGGCGGATAATTTGCCAACACAGCCGGATATGCCCTACCGCTCCCAACGATAATAATCTTTATATTTCGAAAATATCCGTCATAGTGTTTAAACATTTGGGGATAGCTTATGAGAATCATAGTGCTGGTGAGCATGGCTCTTATCCCCTCAACCGCGTGGTCACAGGCTGCGCCACAAAATCCTCCATCCACTGGCATAATCGCTCAGGGGGATCTCTCCCTCACCATATATTCAAATAATCTTGCTTTAGTACAAGATATCAGGAACATAGACGTTCCAACAGGCCGAGTGCGTCAGGCGCTAGCCGATGTCTCCGCAGCAATCCGGCCAGAAACTGTCGAACTCGGCGCACCCGACGCGACGGTAGTCGAACAGAATTTCGATTATGACCTGCTGAGCCCGACTAGCTTGATGCAGAAGGCTGTCGGCGAGACAATCACGCTCGTCCGCACAAATCCGGCGACCGGCACCGAAATGCGCGAGCGCGCGAAGGTGCTCGCGGTCAATGGTGGCGCAGTGCTGCAGATCGGCGACAGAATTGAGGTATTGCGCGACGACGGGCTGCCGGTTCGCGTGATCTTCGACAAGGTGCCCGACAGCCTACGCGCCCGTCCCACGCTCTCGGTCATTCTCGAAAGCCGTCGCGCGGGCACGCGCCCCGTTACGCTTTCCTATCTTTCCGGCGGGCTAGGCTGGAATGCCGACTATGTTGCCCTGTTCGACGAGAAGGCCGGGACCATTGACGTGCAGGGTTGGGTAACCTTGCGCAACACCACGGGCACCAGCTTCTACAACGCCAAGACCTTACTGGTTGCCGGAGAAGTCGGCTCGGGCAACGACGAAAATACGAATAGGCCGTATCGCGCCCGCTCGGTCGTCGCACAGACACTCCGCCGCTCCGGCACGAAAACATCGGCGCACGAGCAGCTTGGCGATTTCTACCTCTATCCGCTACCCGAACGCACGACGATTGCCGACAAACAGACCAAGCAGGTGAGCTTCCTAGACGTAAAGGGCGCAACCGCGGCCAAGGGCTACGTCTATCACGCGAATTGGAACACCTCTGCCGAGCAGCCCGAGAGCGCCTCGAGCGTACTCAGTTTCTCAAATGGGTCGAAGGGTGGCCTCGGAGATGCGCTGCCGGCTGGCACGGTGCGCGTCTACATGCGCGATGCGCGGGGCCAACCGCAATTCATCGGCGAGAACCAGATCGACCACACCCCGCAGGGTTCCGATCTTATCATCCGCACCGGCGATGCCTTCGATGTGAAAGTGCAGCCGATCGTATCCAATCGCACGCATCTTTCGGCGGGCCACTGGCGCACGACCATGCAGTACACCCTCACCAACGCCAAGAGCCGGCCGGTGACGGTGGAGCTGGTGCAAGACGGCGTTCCTTGGTGGTGGACAGACACACGCATGGTCACCGAGAGTCTCAAAAGTGAAAAACGAAGTGCCGACCGCCAGGTCTGGCACGTGCCGGTGCCCGCAAACGGCACCGCGACAGTAACCGTCGTTTTCGACACGCGCATCTGATGCTCGACCTAGCGGTGCTACTGGCTGCCGCGGCATCGGCGGCCGTGACTGTGGAGTCACCCTCGCCCGACCGTGTCGCCCTGACCGTCTATCGCGACCCATCGCGCGGGCGGCAGCAAGCGATGGACCTTCGCTGGCTCGGCGGCTTCGCGCTGGTGACTGAGACCCGGAAGATTCACGTTCCCGCAGGCGACGCGCTGCTTCGCTTCCAAGGGGTCGCAGACGGGATCATTCCCGTCAGCGCGATCGTCACAGGCCTACCCGGAGGGGCGATCGAAAAAAACCGCGACGCGCGCCCCCTCTCCCCCGCGGCTCTTGTCGACGGCACGCTGGGACGTGAGGTGACGCTGCGTCGCACCGATCGGAAGACCGGGAAGATCCGCAGGGAAGAGGCGGAGATCGTCACGGGTTCCGCCGGTGGCGTCGTGCTGCGCACGACCGGCGGCTTCGAGATGCTACGCTGCTCGGGCTTACCCGAAGGGCTAACCTACGATGGTCTGCCCGCAGGGCTGTCGGCCGGACCGGTGCTGAGCGTCACCACCCACAGCCGGAGCGCGGCCGATGTGACCGTAACGCTCTCTTATCTCGCCGGCGATTTCGATTGGAGCGCCAGCTATGTCGCAACCTTATCAGCCAAGGCCGAGTCGCTCGATCTGTTCGCGTGGCTCACGCTCGCCAATGGCAATTCGGAGAGTTGGCAGGGAGTGCAACTGGAGGTCGTTGCCGGGCGGGTACAGCACGCTTATATGCGCGAGATAGCGGCAGCGTCCCAGCGCCTTGAACTCCATTGCTACCCGCTCGGCACCACCACCTCGAACCTGCCGAGAATAGAGCCGTATCGATGGCAGCCAATGGATGGATCTTCCGAGGTCATCGTCACTGCATCGCAGCGGTTCGCCCCTATCGCGCAGATGGCACCACCCCCGCCGCCGCCGCCGCCGCCTCCACCGCCCGAGGATCTCGGCGACCTGAAGCTCTATCGGGTGCAGGAGGCGGTGGACGTTTCACCCAACGGGCAAAAGCAGGTGACACTGCTCATTCAGCACCATGTGACATTTGAGAAGATCTACCGTTTTCGATTTTACCCCTGGCAGGCAGCCGCAGGCCTGCCGGTTTCGATCGCGCTGCGCCTGCGCAACGAAGAGAGGCGCGGACTGGGCATCCCCCTGCCGGCCGGATCGACGACTCTGTATCAGTCTCGCGGGAGCACGCGCCTGCTGCTCGGCACCGGCACGATCGGCGATACGGCCAAAGGCGAGAAGGTCAGCCTGACGGCTGGATATAGTGCGCAGGTCCTCGCCGAACAGAGCATGGCGGGACGGCAGCGCCACGTGACCGTGACGAACGCCAATGCCTTCACCGTGCCGGTGGAGGTCGCGCTCGGCATGGTCGGAGACAAATCTTACGTCGAGTCTTCTGCGCAGCTAGAACGGATCAAGGGCGTCCAAACCTGGCGCGTCGCCGTGCCGGCGAATGGATCGTCAATGCTCGAATACACCCTGCCCCAGAACTGACACCCCACCGAACGCCGTCATGGTCGCGCGCATTGGGGACCCGTTGGCGGCAGCTCTGAGCCTGATCCGCCGGAGACAAGCCGGTGGGTCAATTGACCTTCGACGAAGCCGACATAGAATAGGGTCGTGCCCCCCTATCGCTACCCCAGCGCTTGTTCGGGGTCGCCCCCATCGTGAAGCGCAACTCGCCGCCAGCACGAAGCTCCCTGTCTTGAAGATAGCTTCGGCCAAGCGCCATACCATTCAGGGTGACAGCAGTGACATACTGGTTTGCGGTGGACAGCCCCTGAGCGACGACGACGAAATGCTTGCCGTTGGGAAGGGTCAGGACCGCGCGATTGATGAACGGCCGGCCGATGACATATTCGTTCGATCCCGGCGCAACCGGGTAGAAACCCAGCGCCGTGAACACCAGCCAGGCGGACATCTGCCCCAGATCGTCGTTGCCGGCGAGCCCGTCGGGGCTCGGCTTATATTGCGACGTCACGATTTGTCCGAGGCGCTCCTGGGTGCGCCAGGGCGCGCCGGCGAAGCTATAGAGGTAAGCGACATGGTGGCTCGGCTCGTTGCCGTGAATATATTGTCCGACTAGCCCAGCAATGTCCTCGGCATGGCTGTAATCTAGCTTTGACATATCGAAATCGAACATGGCATCCAGCTTAGCGATCGCCTTGGCATCTCCCCCGAGCAGCCGAATCAGCCCGGCCTCGTCCTGCGGCATGAACCAGCTATATTGCCAAGCATTGCCCTCGGTATAATCGGACCCATAGTTGATCGCTGTAGGATCGAAGGGCATGCGAAACGCACCGGTCGACAGGCGCGCGCGGACCCAGCCGGTTTTGGCATCGAAACTGTTGCGCCAGTTGCCGGCGCGCTTCTCGAAGCGATCGGCAATCTCGGTGCGGCCCAGCGCCCGGGCCATCCGTGCGATCGTCCAATCGTCATATGCATATTCGACGGTCTTCGAAGCCGCCTCCGGTTCCTTGTCGATCGGTACGAAGCCGCGTTTCATGTACTCAGCAAGGCCGCCATAGGGCGCGTAGCTGGCGCTCGCGACCATGGCCTCCAGCGCCGCATCGGCATCGAAGCCCCGAATACCCTTCATATAGGCGTCAGCGATGACCGGCGCGGCATGATAGCCGATCATGGTCCAGGTTTCGCGGCCCGCGAACTGCCAAACCGGCAAGATTCCGTCGGGACTGTATCGCCGGCTCTCGACCAGCGAACGCACGACGTCGATCGTAGTCTGCTCGGGTTGCACCAACGTCAGCAACGGGTGCTCGGCGCGGAACGTATCCCACAGCGAGAAGGTCGAGCGGAAAGTGAAACCTTTCGCGTCGTGCACCTGATCGTCGGGGCCACGATAGCGACCATCGGCGTCACTCCACACACTCGGCGCAAGCAGCGCGTGGTACAGCGCCGTGTAGACGCTCGTGCGCATCGGTGCCGATGCGTCGAGTTCCACCGCGCCCAACGCCGCCTCCCAGGCGACGGTGCTGCGCGTACGCACCGCGTCGAACCCGCCCGGCTCCGCCTCCAGGTTAGAAACCGCGCCACTCTCGTCGACGCCCGACAGCCCCACCTTCACCTCAAGCGGGGCCGCCAGTGCACCGAAGTCGAGCCGCGCCTCGAGCGCGCGGCCGAGCTTCTCTGCCACCGCATCGCTGCCGCGCCCAGAACCTTGAAAGCCCTTGTACGGGACGGCTAGGTCACGATCGACGAAGCCGTGATCGATCAGCGGCGCGGAGAAGCGCATCGCAAAATATAGCTTGCGTCCAGGCGCCCAACCACGCGTCTCCCGAAAGCCGGTCAGCGTGCCGTCGGGGCGGAGATGCAACCCCGACCACAAGGTCTTGCCGGGGTAGGTGTAAAGCGAGGATCGCAGATCGATCAGCAGGTGCGCCGGTTGGCCTACCGGAAAAGTGTAACGGTGCACGCCGACCCGCGTGCCCGCGGTAAGCTCGGCTCGGATGCCGCTATCAATCAGCGTCACCGCATAATAGCCCGGATGCGCCACCTCCCGGGCGTGGTCGAAACGGGAGCGATAACCGGAGCCCGGCTGCTTCGGATCCCCCGGGTCAAGCCTCACCTCCGGCCCGACCTGCGGCATGACCAGAAAGTCGCCGAGATCCGAATGGCCCGCGCCTGAGAAGTGGGTGTGACTGAAGCCCTGAATGGTCGGATCTTCGTAGCGATAGCCCGCGGCGTGCCCGTAACAGGCGCGTATTTCACAACTCGTATCGGTGTCCGGTGAAAGCTGCACCATACCGAACGGCGCGGTTGCGCCTGGAAAGGTGTGCCCTTCCCCGCCGGTGCCAATCCTCGGATCGACGGCTTCGATCGGTGTGGCCACGGTCTGGCCGGCGGCAGCCGAAGAAAGCGACAGGGCCAGAAGGAGGGCAGCACGCATGAGCGACTTTAAGCAGGTGCGCGCGCTGTCTGTCCAACCGGAAACGATCTGCCGCCACACCGATGATTGTGCAAGGAGAGAGGCACCGACGCCAGATCACACAACGCTTGTACGCCTTGCAGACGACATCGGACACGCCCGCCCGTCCTCCGGGTTGCCGGTTGGCAAGACATCGCTAACTATCTCTTTGGCATGTTTCGCCACGCTTGGCTGATCTGACATAGGAAAGCACCATGGGAGGACCGGAATGGAAATCAGGCAGGACGATCCGGCAGCCCCACACGTCGCCCCGTTATTGGCGCATCACCTTCAGGAGTTGCAGGCTGCGATGGGCGCGCATGCATTTGCACTCGACGCCAGCGGTCTTTCCGCGGCAGGCGTGACATTTTGGACGGCTTGGCACGGCGCAGCATTGGTTGGATTTGGGGCTCTCAAGGAACTGGACCGCGCTCACGGTGAGGTGAAGTCGATGCGCGTAGCCCCCGCCGCGCGCGCGACGGGCGTAGGACGCGGCCTGCTGGACCACATCGTTACAGAAGCGCGAAACCGGGGCTATTCTCGGCTCAGCCTCGAGACGGGCACGGCGATGCTACATGTCCCCGCACTCTCTCTATATCGCAGTACAGGCTTCGTATCCTGCGCCGCATTCGCCGACTATCACCCTAGCCCGCACAACCAGTTTCTGAAGCTCGACTTGTTGGCGTGAACGGCCTGCTCGGACGGGCAATCGTCGCCTGAAGCGCAATTCGTGACTCGACAGGACGCGCGCTCTTGGATCTGGCGGTCCGTTAACCCAATGCTGTCTCTTCGTCGTTATCGCGGCAGGCATCAGGAGTTAGCACCATGAAGTTCATCGAACTCAGATCCCACGGCGGCAATTACTATGTGGTGGCGGAGAACATAGCCTATCTGCGTAAGGATGAAAATGACCAGACCAAGATAGGACTGATCGGCGGCGATTCGTTGCTGGTGATTGGCAGCTTGGAAGAAGTGGCGGCGAAAGTACTGGCCGGGTAGCGGTGAACATACACCGTCTGATAGCTTCCAAGCGACCTGCCCGCCTTTGCCCGACATTTGGCAAGACGGAAACGTAACGTCGAAAGCGGGCTCAAAAAGGAGCTGCGCCAGCGGGGCCATTCTATCGCCACCCGTCGATCAGCTGATACTCACGCCGATCAGACGGCCGAGCCCGAAGGTCACGGCCGCTGCCGCTAGGCCTATAATCAACTGCCGAAGCGCGGAGGACAATAATGTTCGCCCCGTAAACAGGCTGGTGGCGGCACCGATGCCGATCAGCGCGATCGCGCTCAGGGCGAAACTTGCCGCAAACGCTTTTTCGCCCGTCAGAACAGCAAAGGGCACAACCGGGAAAGTGGCTCCCAGCGAGAACAGGCCGAATGAGGCGGCCGCCGCCGACCAAGGCGATCCGCCGAGATCATCCGGGTCGACACCGAGCGCCTCGCGCGTGAGTGCGTCGAGGGCGCTCCCCGGCGACTGGAACAGCCGGTCGACCAGACGCCCCGCTGACGCGGCATCGAATCCCTTGGCGCGATAAATCAGGATCAGATCCTGCTTTTCCATTTCGGGAAGCTCGTCGATTGCGGTTTGCTCGATGCTGATCCGCCGCAGAGCCATCTCGCGGGCGCTAGTCACCGAAAGCCATTCGCCCATCGCCATCGAACAGGCGCCGGCGATTAGCCCGGCAAGCCCAGTGAGCAGAATCGTACGCTCGTTCGCCAGCGCGCCGGCAACGCCCATGACGAGGCTGAGGTTGGAGACAAGGCCGTCATTGGCGCCCAGTACGGCCGCGCGCAGAGCATTGCCGTTACCACCGCGTCGACGCCCCTCGATCATCTCCAGCGTGCGGCCAGGCAGCCCGCCTACGGCCATCGCCGCCGCCTGGACGATGCGGGCATGACCATATTCGTCCGCCGGCATGCCTGCTGCAACCGCATCAGGCTCGCCGTCATAGGCATGGCTCTCGCTGGCTTCGACACGTGCCAGGATCGGCAACACGGAAACCGGGCCCAAATGCCGCGCCATCCAGGCCAGCAGCCGCGCACGGCAGCTGGGGCCTCGATCGGTTTTGACCAAGCCGACCCGCACCAGCCGCGACTCCCAGAAAGAGGCGTGGCGGCGCTCTGTATCGGCGAGGCGCCGATAGACCCCGGCCACGTTGCGGTCGGGTTCGGCCGCGGCAAGTGCGTCATAGATATAGGCGCTGTCGCGTTCGCCGCTCCAATAGGCGCGCAGCTGCGATGAATCGGCGTGCGGTTTGGGTGAGGGGTTCATGCGCATCTTTCATAGCCGATGTCGCCCGTCATCACAGATCATATAGCCGCTCAGTCTTAAGTCCACGACGCACGTCACGTGCTCGTCATGCGCGATCGAGCCAACGCCGCCGGATCCGTTAATCGGTTAGCGGCGACATTCTCCATCGACGCGATATTTCCTGCGCCCGAAACTGAAATATGCGCGCTCGGCCGCAAAGGCCATTCGCACTTGTCCACCTAACCGGTTGCGTCAGCGGAGAGGCTCAGCTGGGCCGCCCAGTCGACCATATGTTCATAAGCATAGGCCGTGCGTAACAAGGTCGCTTCGGCGAAATGCCGGCCAACGAGCTGCATCCCCACTGGCAGCCGACCAACCTTGCCGCATGGAACGCTAATTCCAGGGTGGCCGGTATAGTTGAATGGCTGCACGTTACGCAGCCGCTCGGCGAGCCCCTTCATCGGATTAGTCGCAGGATCAAGCTCCATCGCCAATACTGCTAGCGGATCGGCGGGCAGCGCCACGTTGCGCATCGCCACCGTCGGTACGGTCGGCATCAACAGCAGATCGACCTTGTCGAGCGCCGCATCATACGCATCGACAAAATGCTGTCGCACGTTCTGCGCGCGGGCGTAGAGCTGGCCGTTGAACCGCTCGTGGCTCGCTGCAGCAGTCATCCGCAACAATTTGGTCGCCGCAGGCATGTCCTGCCGGCTGGCGTCGAGATAGTGTTTCACCCCAACGCCAAGTTTCTCGGGATAGGGGCCAGGCGCCAGGCCGCCGAACCAGCCTGCCGTCTCCATCACCCGGTTACCAGCGATCACGATCCCCATGATGCTGCGCGCTGCGTCCTTATGCTCGGGCACCGACACCCAGGATATGATCGCCCCCAATGCCTCCAGCCGATGCGCAGCGACAAGCACGGCCTCGCGGACCTCCGGCGTCACTTGGTCGTGAAAGCCTTCTCGCAACAGCCCAATCCGCAGTCCCTTAACACCATCCGACAACCTGCTCAGGACGTCGACGGTCTCGGGGACCCGGCGTGACTGGCGCGCGTCTAGGCCATCCACCCCCGCCACCGCCTGCAAGGCAGCTGCGACATCGGCGGTGTGGCGGGCGAGCGGGCCGACGTAATCGATCGAAGGGTCCATCCCGAAACTGGTCCCGAAGCACGACACCAACCCGAAGGTGGGCTTCAGCCCGATCACCCCGCAATAGGCGGCGGGATTGCGCACCGACCCGCCCTGATCGCCGCCAAAAGCGATATCGACCTGCCCCGCCGCTACCGCCGCGCCCGATCCCGAAGACGATCCACCGGTGATACAGGCGGTGTCATGTGGGTTGAGCGGGCGCGGATGGTCACCCGCGCGGCCGCCATAGGCCTTGCCGCCGGCAATCCCGTCGAGCGCGGTCTTGCCGGTGACCACCCCGCCCGCCGCCAGGCAACGCGCCACGATCGTGGCGTCGAGATCGGCAATTAATCCGCGCAGCGCCCGCGCGCCATAGGTCACCGGCATTCCAGCGACTGCGATATGGTCCTTAAATGCCACCGTCTTGCCAGCGAGCAGCCCATGCCCGCTGCCGTCGATCCGGCATCGCCACAACCAGGCGTTGTACGGATCTTCCCCCGCTGCTGGAGGATGCCCGGCGGTACGATCAGCGAACTGAACCGGCGGAACGTTGCCCGGCAGATCGAGCGCGAGGAAGTTGGCGATGCCGCCAAGTTGGGCGTTCAATCGCCCCGCGTATATCGGCGCTTCGGCATCAGAGATTGCAAAACCGAGCGTGAGGGCGAGCGCCTGGGCCGCACCGGCATCAATCGCGGCCGGGACAGCCGCTTCCTCAGCCCCTTCGACCGGTGCACCGAACCCGGGCGCTACGGCGGCGCCGGCAGCGGCCAAGAATAAAGTGCGGCGGTTGAGCATGAACCATCTTTTCCGAAAACGTGCAGCTCGACAGACCGGCATATCAGGTCAAGCCGACGCGTCCGGTCACCCGAAGGCCGGGGGAATGACGGCGCGAGTTTGACCGCCCTCCAGCGATGACGGAGCGTCAGCCCTCCCCGAGGAGAAGCCGATGCTGCCTTCGATCCGCCCCTGGCTTGCCGCCGCCTTGCTGCTCCTCGCACCCGCCGTAGCGCGGTCGAATACGACCGCCCCAATCCTCGATTGCCCGGACTGCCCGACGATGGTGGTCGTTCCCTCCGGCAGCTTTATGATGGGCTCGAGCCCGGACGAACGCGCTCGCGAAGGCGTCGCTCCCCTGTTCGGCAATCGCGAAGGCCCACAACACCAAGTCACCATCGCCCATCGGTTTGCGATGAGTCGGACCGAAGTGACCCGCGGACAATTCCTGGCTTTTGCCGAGGCCACCCACCGTCCCGCCCCGCGCGACTGCCAGACTTACAACCGCGCCTCCGACAGCTGGGTCGGTAGCCCCCATCCCAGTTCCTGGCGCACACCCGGCTTTGCCCAGACCGACGCCCATCCGATTGCCTGCATGAGCTGGAACGACGCTGCTGCTTATGCCGCCTGGCTCAGCACGCGGACTGGGCATCGCTATCGCCTGCCGAGCGAGGCTGAATGGGAATATGCTGCGCGCGGCGGCACCGTCACCGCGCGCTACTGGGGCGATGCGATAGACCCGATCTGCACCCATATCGACATGATGTCAGCCGCGTTGAGCGCCACGATCGGCAGCCCGCCAAGCTGGTCGGGCACGCTAGTATGCAATGACGAACCCGCCTGGACGGTGCCGGTCGCCAGCTATCCGGCCAATCCTTTTGGACTGTACGACATGCTCGGCAGTCTGTGGGAGTGGACTGCAGATTGCGCGACTCCCACCTATTCCGGCGCTCCGACTGACGGGTCGGCGCACACCGAACCCGGCTGCGACCAACACCCATTGCGTGGCGGCGCGTTCCACAGCCGCACTTGGCTCGCCCGCGCCGCCACCCGTGGCAAGGGCATGCCTCCCACTTTCCGCCCGATCGCCGCCGGGATTCGATTGGTCCGCGAACTCGACCCCGCATCGCCCTGATCGGCCTGTGATCGAGCCGCCCAGTTGACAGGACAAAACCACTGGAACTCAAATATGCCACGCCGCATCGAGATCTAACAAGCCAGCGTCATCCACGACCACGTCGCGCGCCAAGCCGAACTCACCACCGAGATCGACGTCGAGAGACGATTTAGCGGTGAAGATGCAGTGGCGCAGTAGACCAATCCCCGACACTCGCGCCATCGTGGCTACTCACGTACACCGGCGGTACCAGCCCTCCATTACAAATGCTGACGAGCACCTTGCGCCGGTTGTTTACTCCGGGAAAGCAGGACGGGATCGTCGCCCTGGACCACCGCCGGGCAAATGACACGATCTGCACCGGAAACCGTGCGTCGAAATCGACGATGGAGGCCCGGGGCTGTGTAGCGCGTTGCGCATCGTCATCATCTCCGGGCCAAACGCCACGGCGATGACCTAGCCCAAGGCGGGCTGCTTCAGGATCCCGTACGGGATGCCATAGTCGCTGCTCTCGCTGCGGCTGGTTACCCGCCGATAGCGATGACAGGCTGCTGCGGGTCGACGAAAGCATGACAAGTGGCGATCGGCTTAATCCGCGCAGGTTTCGTCACACTCCTGTGCGGCAGCAGCGTTAATTGGAACAGACAGGCTCTCATTTGCGCAATTATGAACACCCTAATTGTCCGCGTGCAGACCATTATAGGTCACGAGCCACCCTTCTGCCGCTTTCCTCCAAGTCATGTGATAGGTCACCATCGTGATCTTGGTCGGCAGTCCACCATCGATACCGTCCGATGCGCGCGTCAACCGGAAATGCACCGCTGTGGTGATCGTCCGCGCGGTTCCTGACGTCAGTTCCTCAAAATAGGTTTCCACCATATAATGGCGCGCGACCGTTGGTTCTGCCGGCGGCGCCACGAGCGGGGGCCCCGCCACCGCAGCGCGCCCAAGCATCGTGATCGGCAGAAGATCGCCCGGCCGGAAGATTTCGACGACGACATCTGGCGCCATGATCCTGTCAGCCAGCGCCCGGGTATCCTTCGGCCGGACGCCGTCGCCATCTGCCAGCAGCGCGAAGAGGGCGATCTGCTGCCGGATCTCGTCGCGCGCGATCAGCCGATCGATCGGAGACATGCCCTCGGCACCGGTCATGCCTGCCGCGCCGCCCAACGCTGCTCGGCGGCGATATCCTCCAGGTAATCGTGGTTCGGGCGGCGCTCCTCGATCCCGGTCAGATGCCCCTCGGGATCCTGAAGGTAGCGCAGATATGTCGTACCCTCCCAGACGATCAACTCGCCGTTGAACGTCGTTCCGCGCGCGACGAGGCCCGCCATCACGCCATCGAAATCGTGGATGCGGAGAATATAGGAATCGGGCAACTCCTCGCGATCCCCCGGGATGGGTTGCGATACGCCGCCAGGAGCGACTTCGAGCGTCACTGCATCCCCGAGGCTGAATATGACAGACGCCCCTTCGTACCCGCGATCTTCCAGCCCCATCGTGTCCCGATAGAAGGAGGCGACCGATGCCACATCCGCGACCCGTCGGATTACCCGGCTCAGATAATGGAGTCCTGCGGGCAGCGGCGGGAGGGCGCCCAAGACCGGCGGCCCCGCGCGCCACGACGCAAGCGCTTCGCGGTCGGCTTGGTGAGGCGAGTTGTCGGATCTTTCCTCGAAACCAATAATCAGCGCGTCCGGCCCAAGGTAGAATAGGGTCCGGCCCCATTCCGACATTTCTTCAGTTACGGGGTGATACCCGAAAGACGCCATCCGCGCCCGCGTCGCCGCTAGGTCATGCGAGCGCAACACCGGGATACAGGCGGCAGTCGCTGGATCGCTCTGCTCGCGATGCGCGGGATCGTCGGTCTTCACCTCGAAGATCAAGTCCTCGCCCGCCCAGACTAGGATCAGGAAGTCGCCATATGCGCGGACCAACGGTAGCCCGATCACCTCGGTGTAGAACGGCGCCACATCCACCATCGCCCTTCCGACCGTGCGGCGCATCCACCAGCCGAGCGTTTGGATCTGGTTCTTCATCATCTTGCCTTTCGAAAAATTCAGCGCTCGGCGCAGCCGAAGGCAAAGCGGGAGCCAAGAGTGGATGGACATCACGTCTGTCGCGTCAAACACGCGATCTAAGAGCCCCGTCATGCGGTTGCGGCGCAACGAGTCCTTGGCATCAGCGGTCGCGATCCGCCACGCCCATGCCCGGAACAACGGCATCGGATATTCCTGCATGGCAAACGGCAGTGGCGACCAGGCCGACCTAGTAGTCGTCGGAGCCGGCCTTGGCGGCGTATCGGCGGCCTTGCGCGCCGCCGAAGCGGGTCTGAGCGTAATATTGATCGAAGCCGCCGCCACGATCGGCGGAACCGCTTATTATTCGGGCGGCGGCGTTCATATCTGGGGTGCCGAGACTTGGGAGGCGTATCGCTTGACCACGCCGCTCTCCGACCCATTGCTGACCCGGACGTTGTTCAACACGTTTAAGCCCTATGTCGATTGGCTTACCTCGACTGGGGCGCCGGGGACGTATGAGAGGACCGTAATTCGTGGCCTTGGGTTACTCAAATATCAGCTGGGTCGCACCATGGCGCCATGGGCGCGAAGGCGATGGTTCGATCATGTCATGCGCCGCTTTGGAAACCTCGGTGGACGCGTCATCATCGAAGCACGCGCCACCCGGTTGATCCACAACAACGGAAGAGTAGCGGCGGTCGTCGTCCGGCAAGGGGACGCGGAGCGCACGATCGCCGCTGGTGCGGTGATCGTCGCCGCAGGTGGTTTCCAGGCCGCACCAGATCTGCTTGCGCTGCATATCGGCACACCGGCAGAGGCGTTTATTCAGCGATCAGTTCCCACTGTTATCGGGGACGGGCTACGCATGGCGACCGAAGCGGGCGCGGCGCCGACACCTTCCATGGACACGCTCTACGGTCACCTCATGCCCGCTCCGCCGTGCCGGATCGACTGGTCCGACCCGATGGCGCCAATCACGCTCAGCGCCTTTTATGCCCAGCACGGCATCGTCGTGAACTGCGCGGGCGAGCGCTTCGTCGACGAAAGTACGGGTGAACTCGACGGCGCCACGATCAACGCTGCTGCGCGTCAGCAACCGGGATTGTGGATCATTCTGGACAACGCACTCGAACATGGCGTCGCGCGGTATGAGGTTCCCGTCGAAATGATGCGGCCCTCCAGCCTGCGCTACTGGCGCCTCCTGCGCCATGCACGTTTTGCGTGGCGCGCGCTGCGGCCGGTGTTGCTTTTGGACAGCATTGGCCAAGCGAAACGCGCCGGGGCCGATATCGTACGTGCGCCGACGATCGACGCCTTGTGCCGCGAGTTCGACAAACGCGGCGCAAATGGAGCCGCGCTCCGGGTGACGATCGATGTCTATAACGCAGCCATCCGCGTCGCAGCCCAGCCTCTACCGATCCCGCGCACCGCAAACCGCCACGCGATTATCAATCCGCCGTTCCTGGCTATCAAGGTCGGGGTCGGCGTCAGCATGACCTATGGCGGCATCGCGATCGACGAGGCCGCCCGCGCTCTGGACGCGAATGGCGTGCCGGTCCCCGGCCTATATGCAGTCCCCGGCACAGCCGGCGGCATCCACCATCTCCACTATGCCGGTGCGCTGGCGGCGTGCGGTGTGTTCGGCATGATCGCTGCGGATGCGGTCGTCGCCGAACATGCGCGCTAAGCCGCCCGCACCGCAGATCCGCTGTCAGCAGCAAATTGCTCGGGCCAGTCGCCGACTTTCGGACATACGTTACAGGTTCGCTTGCAGCCGTGCCTGGCCGATGCCGCATATTCCGGGCGGCGTTCCGAATATCGGCTTTTTACGATGATATCGTAATCCCGTCGCGAGAATATCAGCTGACGCTCCTGACGGAGTACTAGCGTGAGTAAAACGGCGACAGAGGTCCGGCCGTCCCCACGCCTACCTACAACGTCGGCATCACGAAACACGTATGCCGGTATGGAGGCATCCCATCCTATAAGTCCGCGCCCGCGAGGCCTGCGACCAGAGCTTTCAGAAGTCCCCTCCCCCGTAAATCCCTAGGCCATCGTGTGTCTACCTCGCAATTTGCCTGGACAGAAGCACCGCTCTAACAAATACCCATTTTCCAGCAAACGAAGGTGCTGGTTAGATGGGTCCAGACTACTATTCCCATGCCTATGCCGGAGCACCGAACTATTCGGCAGAGATCTTTCTGTTTATTACCGATACAAAATAATCGTTGCCATTCTTGCCAACCGAATATTATTACTATATTTCTTCCCGGACCGCTTCCCGGTGTAGGCGCCATTCAAGGTATATTGGCAACGGAATGAGCCCAGCGGTAGCGGCTCGAGACTATGGCTCACCGGCGTGGCGCATGGGCATGGCGCCGATAGTTTTTACGAGCGCCGCAGCGGGAAACGGGCTCAGGCTTCGGAGCTTCTTCACCGCCGTCCTTGCCGATCAGGATCACGGTGAAGGCCAACCGTGGGCGGTCGGTATGTTTAGCGGAGCGCGGCAGTTGTATCGTTCGCGCCGGTAACCTTATTTCCCACGATCTCGACTACGCTGAGGTCACGGGCATCACCCGCGGCCTTCCAGCCCCCGATAATGCGGCGCTGCGCGGGAGTCCTGCGTCCTATGCTGTCGGTCTGCTGGCCAAGAGCACACGCCGTTCCCGTTCATTGCGGTGATGCTGGCCGGTGCGGCCGCCACCAGCAGCAGCACAGCGAGCAAGAATGCAGGGTTCACCGAAGAGCAACGCCCCCCCCCGTTTTTGGCGCAGGGATTGAAATCACCAAAATCAGTCGTTGGCCATAAGGCAGACCGGCCCTCATGCGGGAGCGAGCGTGCGATTGCTCCGAAGCTCTCGCAAGCGAGGACGTTTGGTCTTCTATCAATGCTGCCCGGAAATGAATCCCCGGCTTGAGATCAACAACTAGTATAAAGAACGCATTGCAACCAGGGAACGCGAATGACTTCAACACCCCCGCGCGCCGGCACACTTAGCGACGTGCTTCGTGTGGCTAGCGGCAATTTCCTCGAAATGTACGATTTCATGGTGTTCGGCTATTTCGCCGCCACCATCGGGCAAGCCTATTTCCCCGCGGGCGATTCCTTCGGAACGCTGCTCAAATCGCTCGCCACGTTCGGTGCGGGTTTCCTGATGCGGCCGCTTGGTGCGATCGTTCTCGGCGCCTTCACCGATCGGCATGGCCGACGCGCAGGGTTGCTGCTTACGCTCATGCTGATGAGTCTCGGCATCGTCACGCTCGCGGTCACGCCAGCCTATGCGGTGATCGGCCTGATCGCACCGGTGCTGGTGCTGCTTGGTCGGTTGCTGCAAGGGTTTTCGGCCGGCGCGGAACTCGGCAACGTGTCAGTCTATCTCGCCGAGATCGCGCCGCCGGGACGTAAGGGGTTCTATGTCTCGTGGCAGTCCGCCTCGCAGCAAGTCGCAGTAGTGGTCGCGGCATTGGTTGGCGTCACACTGTCCTCGGTGCTCAACCCCGCGCAACTCAATGCTTGGGGCTGGCGTCTACCGTTGCTGCTGGGGTGCCTGGTAGTACCATTTGTCTTCCTTCTACGCCGTCACCTGCGCGAGACTGAGGAATTTGAAAAACGTGATCACAAGATGGATCTGCGCGAGATCGCGCGGGGCTTATGGCATGGCAAGGGCCGTGTGCTCGCCGGCATGGCGCTGGTGCTCATGACCACGGTCAGTTTCTATATGATCACCGCCTATACGCCGACCTTCGGCAAGCTGCTCCATCTGCCTGAGCGCGCGACATTGTGGATTACGGCCGGTGTCGGTGCATCGAACTTGCTCTGGTTGCCACTGATGGGGGCGCTGTCGGATCGGATCGGACGCAAGCCAATCCTCGTCGCCTGCACCGTGCTGGCGACCGTTACCGCCTATCCGGCGATGGCTTGGCTCGCCGCCGATCCGAGCGTCAGCAAGCTGATCATCGTCGAACTGTGGCTGTCAGCGATCTATGCCAGCTACAATTCGGCAATGGTAGTCTATCTGACCGAGATCGTACCAAAGACGGTGCGCGCCTCCGGGTTCAGCCTAGCCTATAGCTTGGCGACCGCGATCGGCGGGTTCACCCCGTTCATCGTCACCTGGCTAATCGGGATCACCGGCAATCTTGCCATTCCTGGTGCATGGCTCACGGCTGCAGCAGTCATCAGCCTTGCGGCGACCTTGCTGGTCAGGCCCAGCGTAGAGCATGCGTAAAATGGCGTCGCCATCCTGCGCGACCGGCGCGGCGGTGCGCGCAACAGATATCTAGCGCAATATCCGCGTCGAGCCGTGTGCCGGGCTTCAGGCCGTAGCTTGAAAGGCCGCCCGCCACTCGGCGCGACGGGTTGGTCAACGCCATTTTGCAAGCGAGGCACAGCGGGCACCGTCAAACCCTTCGTTCGCTCGCCGGCATGGCGATGATGTCGCCATGCCGGCACTTACCTCGGCAAAAGTCCGGCTGCGCGATAGCTGTCGATCATCGTGTCGAATAGGGCAAAATCCGCGCGGCCTCTCGCGAATAACTGAGCGCCTGCAACAGCGGCATAGATCGCCCGGGCCCGCGCCTCGCTCTGGTCAGGTTCGACGAGACCAGTAGCCGCAAGCAGCTTGCTTAGCCACGCCACGTTGACGTCGGCAAAGCGCTGCACTTCGATTTTCACTGCATCTGGCAGGTCGTCATATTCCGCAGCCATGAAGCTGGCCAGGCATATGCGATTGTCGTTTGAAAGCGATGTGCGAAAGATCTCGGGATAGCGGTAAAGCGCGACGAGCGGATCAGACGATCCGTCCGAAATGGCCTCAAGTTGTTCCACCGTGTCTTCCCAGTAGCGCTTCGCTACCGCCGCGCCGAGATCGGCCTTGGTTGGGAAGTGATGGTAGATGCTGGGGGCCTTGATGCCTACTTGCGCGGCAATATCGCGGAAGTTCAGGCCGTTATAGCCATGCGCCATAGCGATCCGCTTTGCGGCCGCCAGGACCGCTTCCTTCGAGTTCGTGCTCATCGACGCCTCAACCAAACTCAAAACCAACCAACTGGTAGATAGAGTTTGACGCCGTCGACGCAAGCGTGCATTCGATAACTACCAACCACTTGGTAGATATATCACATGACCTTTCAGACTCCCGCCTCGACCGCAAAATTTCGTTTATTCACCTCGCCGTCAGCGTTCCCGAACCCACAGCGGTTGCGCATCTTCCTCCATGAGAAAGGCATCATCGATCAGTTTGATGAGTGCATCTACGATATGTCTCCAGTCGGCGAGCAGCGGCAGTGGAAGCATCTTAAAATGAACCCGTGGGGTGAGACGCCAACGCTCGAACTGGCGGACGGCAGCTTCATTTCCGAGACCACTGCGCTCGTGCGCTACCTAGATCAGGCCCTTCCGGGTCGACGTATCATGGGCGAAACGCCGGAGCAGCAAGGTCTCGACACTATGTGGGATAATCGGATCTGGGTGCACATCCTTTACCGGATCGTGACCGCTTTCCACGTCCTTCACGAGGGTCTCGGGCCGAAACTTGAACTCACGACCAACGCCGCCTGGGGCGAACATTGCCGCAAGGAAGCGCTTGCCCATGCCGGCCTCGTCGACCGGCATTTGTCTGACGGTCGCGAGTGGCTGCTCGACGGCGACGAGCCGACCTTTTCGGACATCACTATGGCGACCGCGATCGCCTTCTCCAAATTCCCGGTCAACGCGACCCCGCTCGATGAGCGCTTCGAGCATATCGATGCTTTCTGGCAGCGCTGGAAACGCCGCCCAACCTTCCTGGCGGCCTATGCCGACCGCAACAGCGGTGTGCCTGAACTCGACAACCGTGCCTGACCGCGCGGCCTCCGTCCGCGTGCCCCGCCTAACCACTCAACTGAAGGATATCGTTATGCCATTTGCGCGTATCGATCTGGCCCAAGGCAAAACCCCCGAATACCGCGCCGCGGTCGCGGAAATCGTCTACCAGGGAATTGTCCGGGTTCTGAAAGCTCCGGAAGGTGACCGTTTCATCCTCACTAACGAACATAAGCCCGAAAATCTCGTCTACGACCCGCATTTCCTCGGCATGGATCGCTCGCCCGACTTCATGCTGATCCAAGTGACCAGCACCGTCGGAAACGACAAGCAATTGAAGCTCGCCTTTTTCCGTTCATCGCCGACGAGCTAAATAGCAAGCTCGGCATTCGCCAGGAGGACATCATGATCAACATGGTGTTTGTCGCCCGCGAAGACTGGTCTCTCGGAAATGGCCAACCCTGGTAACCTGCTCCTCCAGCCTCGACCGGTTTGGCCACCGGACGATACGTTGTTTATCGCCTCGACGACGCGTCGGTTCAATAGGCCAACGAAGGTGGTCGAGAATGGCAGATGTATGCACCGCTGATTGATGAGGATGTTCCAAAAATCGTTGCGCGGATGAACCGGGCCTATCGCGGCAATATCGGTTCGGGCCGGAGTACGAAAGAGGCCTATCCTAACGGAGAACGGACGACCCGAGCGCTCCTTCGCAAGGATCTTTCCCGCAAGCCTTGGGCATCCCTTCTAAAATGGCAGGACGGGGGGGACAAAAACATCGTCGGCTGCGTGGCCTGAGCCGGTAGACGATTCTCGGATCACTCGCCATTGACCCCGGTAAGCAAGCCGGTGGAGTCGGTCGGACCATGCTTGAGGGCGGGCGAACAATGCGCGCCCGCGGCACCAAGCGCATCCGAATCGCGGCCATCAAAGTCCGTGAGGCGCTGATCGCGTGGTATGTCCGCCGAGGGTATGTGAAGACCGGTGAGGAATCCGCTTCCTTACAGCAACGACCGCTTCGGAACGCCGCTCCGCGATGATCTATATTTTAGTGCTAGAAGAGCAGCTTGGGCCAGCCGCAACTAACCAGCGGTCCCCGCAAGCTGATTCTCATTCCATCGCCAAACTGCTTATTCCGGAACCGACAAGCAACGATTATGCCTGCCGGCTCCACGGATTCTCAACTGTGCGAATCCATCCAGCGACTGATCCCGGATACCACCTGCTCTTCGATACCAAAATATCCGTGCGGCGTGAGCGAACCGCAGTCCTTGGCCGAACGGGTGGTGCCACCCGACACCATCAGCACCCGCACATCTCGGCTTGCCGTCAGAGAGGCAGCGATCCGCGGTGCGTCTTGAGGCGGAGCGACGTTGCAGCGATCGTCTCGGTTCGCGACGATTAAGGCAGGAATCCGTACCAACTGCGGGTCTGCGCTAAACACCGTCTCGCCGCTTCCTCCCATCACTGAAACAGATTCTGTCAGTACGAGGCCGGCGATGCTGCCGGTCGAGGTATGCGCCGCGCCGTTCATCGCCGCAATTGATCCCTGGCTCGTGCCGAGGAGAAACACAGGGCCAGAGACCTGCCGGTGGGCAAAATCGACAAGATCATTCACGAGCCGAGCATAAGCCGGCGTGCTACGCACGCCTCTCAAATTGGCGCGATCGATCGTGTCGGGAATGAGAACGGCATAGCCGTGCCTTTCCCAGAGCGCCCGCGTTCGCACGACAAAATTATCGTCATGTCGGATGTCGCCATCACGTTCGACACCGACATCCCCTGCTCCACCGGGAAGCATAACGATCGTTCCCCGTGCGTGTGGGGACGCGGCGAACAATATTCTCTGGGAGGCAGCACCCTGAAGCGGCAGATCAAACACGCGTTCGGCCGCGTCTGCGCTCGTCGCGATGGCCTCGCCATTCCCATGCTGTCGGATATTTTGCGCGGATGCCATCACCGGCAGGAGCGTCGCCGCGATCGGAAGCAGCAGCGTCACGTTGATCTTCAAACAAGCCCACATGGTATCATCCTCATGCCAACACTTCCGATTGGCGCCCTAAGCCTTCTTCCCTGAACGTCGCTCGACGTGACGATGCAGTCTTTGTTCATGCCCCCAGCTCTTTTAGCAGCAATCGAGGCGGGCAGGCGCTAATCAGGCCAGCAACCCTGGCAATTTCCATTCCCAATCGGCGCCCTCGGTCGAATTTCTTAGAAGGATGTGTATCCCGATGAAAAGCAGGAGCTATAGTTCGCGCCGAGGTAATTGGGCACATCGCAGCCGAGCTAGGCCCTCCGTGCGCTGGGCCTGCTGCCAAGTTGATCCAACGCATCGGCATTGTCTCTGCCCCAGTTGTGAAGCAGTTCGATCGGCTCAACGAAACGAACGCCGAGCGGGGTGAGCCGATATTCCACGGCCGGCGGCACGGCGCACTGCACATGGCGAGTGAGAAGTCCGACCTCCTCCATCTCGCGTAGCGTCTGGGTCAACATTTTCTTGGAGATGCCCGGTAGCGTACGCTGAAGTGCTCCTGGTCGGGCGGCTCCCTGGTGGAGCACGTGGACGGTGTGCAGCACCATGCTGGTCCATTTGGTGGCAAATAAAGCGAGGACGCGTCGTGGAGCACAATCCTCACGCCATGTCTCTTCGAACGAACCCGCCTGCATCACTGGTTACCTTTTGGTGCCTACGTCCCTGGTTGGTGCCGTCTAGAAGGTCGCGTCCCTGATGCCTAGGTGGCACACTCAGGGTCAGGAGACGGACATGGAAAAGACAGCGCTGGTAGTTGGAGCGAGCGGTATCGTCGGGAGCGCAACGACCGCGTTACTGGTCGACCAAGGCTGGACCGTCCATGGTTTGGCTAGACGCCCAGCCAGACAAGGCGGGGTGCTGCCGCTATCCGTCGATCTTCACGACGCGGCTGCCACCGCCGCCGCCCTGGCCCTTATTCGTCCCGACGCGGTATATATCACCACCTGGGCGCGCCAGGATAGCGAAGCGGAAAATATCCGCGTAAACGCCGCGATGGTTCGTAACTTGCTCGACGGCCTCCCCCACCCGACCGAATCGCGGCACGTGGCACTGGTGACGGGGTTAAAACATTATCTTGGGCCATTCGAGGCCTATGGAAAAGGCATCCTTCCGCAGACACCGTTTCGCGAGGAACAAGGGCGGCTCAACATAGAGAACTTCTATTATGCCCAGGAGGACGAGGTGTTCGCCGCTGCAAAACGCGACGGTTTCTCCTGGAGCGTCCATCGGCCTCATACCGTGATCGGTAAGGCCGTCGGCAATGCGATGAATATGGGCACCACGCTGGCCGTCTATGCCACGCTTTGTCGTGAAACAGGGCGCCCCTTTACCTTTCCAGGCTCCGCTGCGCAGTGGCACGGCCTCACCGACATGACCGAAGCGGGCCAACTTGCACGGCACCTCCTGTGGGCAACCGAGACCGAAGCCGCTCATGACCAGGCATTCAACGTCGTCAACGGCGATGTATTTCGCTGGCAGTGGATGTGGGCGCAGATCGCTGAGTGGTTCGGGATCCAAGCGGCGCCATTCGACGGCATCATGCGTCCGCTCGAACGACAGATGGCGGACGACACGGCACTCTGGAGCGCGATCGCCAGGCGCGAAGGTCTGATCGAACCCGACTTGTCGCGCTTGGCGTCACCGTGGCACACCGATGCGGACCTCGGCCGTCCGATTGAAGTCGTGACCGATATGTCGAAGAGCCGGCGCCTCGGTTTCAAGGCCTATCAACCGACTGACGACGCCTTCTTCGCCCTCTTCGATCAACTCCGCGCTGATCGACTGATCCCCTAATCACTACGGTATCGGTGTGACGCGAGTCGCCGCTCGGCTCCGATCCAACGGCTAATATGGCAAATATTCGCTCTGAGGCCGACGATAGACGAACTAACCGCGCTGATTGAAAACAGATTATCAAACTCGCGGCAACTTCCGGACGCATGCCTGCTCGGTGACGGCGCACCTCAGCAGGAGGAAATTCACGCACGCCCACTCCTCAACGCCCGCCATACGTCCACATTTACTCCTGTAACCGACGCCCTCGCGACTATAAGCCGGTCGTATAAATGGCGCCCTCCCAATTTCAATGCGACTACTATCGCATAGCAGGAACAGGCAAAACACATTTAGGAGGAAGACTGGAATGCACTAAAACCGAGTACCTTTACTCAAAAGCCAATAGAACAATACACGAATCTACGATAAAAATCTACAATCAAGGAAGTGTAATTTTTCTCCAAAACTCAATAATTTCAGAATTTTGACGATCCGAAACCTCAAGTTAATCTTCAGATTCTTGAGGTTCTTGAACTCTAAGCCATTGCAATATGGCTGCGACATTTAAACCGCCACCACGGCCTGAGTAGTCGAGAGCTCCCCGAATAGCGGGGGAAGCGTGCACCCCACCCCTCTGCATTCGAAATCACGGTCAAGAGATACTCTGCCCGATGCGGGCGTGCCCTGAGGGGCGGAAGGAGTCGCAGGGATGAGACACTATCTGGCCTGCTTGGTTGCCCTCGTCCTATTCGCTGGACCAGCATCCGCGGCAGTCGTCGAGCCACAGCAGACCGTGTCCGTGCACGATGTCGGCGCCAATTGCGTCGCTCTGGCACGGCACGATTTCTCGGACGTTCCGGATGCCCCCTCGCTGGTGGTCAGCGCGACGGTGGTGGCGACGGGCGCGGAGCTTCCCCGGCATTGCCTGGTGGAGGGACGGATCGCTCCCACGATCGGCTATCGCATGTGGCTTCCGTTGGCCGGTTGGAACGGCAAATACGCGCAGGGCGGGTGCGGCGGCAAATGCGGCTTCATCCTCGACGACGGCTGCCAGTTGATGTTGATGCGCGGTTATGCCTGCCTCGCCGCCGACATGGGCCATACCGGCACGATGTACGACGATCTGTGGGCGATCGACAATGTGCAGGGAGACATAGACTATGGTTTTCGCTCGACCCATGTCGCGGCGATCACCGGGAAGGCAGTCACGACGTATTTCTACAGCCGCGCGCCGGCCCACGCCTATTTCATCGGCGCATCCCAAGGCGGCCGGCAGGGTCTGGTCGAGGCACAGCGCTTCCCGCTCGATTTTGACGGCATCGTCGCCGGCGAGCCCCGCATGGCTCGATCGAGCGCAACCCCGCTTGACCACGCTTCGGTCTACGCCGCGATCCGGCTGAGCGGCACCGGCGCCGCGATCGTTTCGCCCGACCAGCTGCGCGCAGTGAACGCCTATGTCGTCGCCAAATGCGATATGGACGACAATCTGAAAGATGGAATCATTTCCGATCCGCGGACCTGCGCGTTCGACCCGTCCGAGCTGCAATGCGCCCGCGTCAAGACGACGCCGTGCCTGACCCGCGATCAAGTAGCGGCGATGCGCGACGTCTATCGCGGCTCAATCGATACGGCGGGACGGGTGATCCAGCACGGTCCCTACCCCGGGTCCGAACTGCACTGGATCGGCGCCTATATCAGCGCGGATGGGAGCAAGGGTCGCTACGCCCCACGCTATGCACTGCCGCGACGCTTTCCCTATTCGAACATCTACATCGACAGCTCGAATCCAGACCTGCGACCGTTCCGCGCGAGTGGCGGCAAGCTGATTGCCTATGTCGGATGGGCTGACGAGACCAATGTCACCGCGGTGACGATCGACTATTACGACACCGTTGAACGAGTGATCGGAGGACGCGCGGCCACCCAGGATTTCTTCCGCTTGTTCGTGATCCCCGGCGAAGGGCACATCCCGATCGGCACTGGCGCCGAGACGGTGGATTACGTCACCGCGCTTGAAAATTGGGTGGAGCGCGGTGCGGCGCCCGACCGGCTAGTCGGGGCCAAGCTCAAGGTGCATACCCGCTTCGCCGGTCCGCTGACCTATCCGACGGACTTGGCGGCAGGGAACATCGCTTTCACCCGCCCGGTCTATCCCTATCCGCTTCAAGCCCGGTATCTCGGCGTAGGCTCCCCCAATTCCGATGCCAGTTTCGAGCCCATCATGCCGCAAACTGCGCACTGAGCTCTCACGCGATGGGACACCGCCGCCATCGCGGGATAGGGGCCGGTTGCGGAATGTTTCTGCTTGGCACCGTCGCTTCTCCTGCCGCACCACCGGTCACGATCTCGGTGCCGCCAGGCAGTTTTATGATGGGCTCGTCGGATGAGGAACGCCGCGCCTACGGGGTTCCTTTGGAGATCGGCAACCGTGAGGCGCCACGCCATGTGGTCACGATCCGTTATATTTTCGCGATCGGCCGCACCGAAGTGACCGTCATGGAATACGGCCGTTTCGTTGCAGAAACGGGCCGGCGCGAGACCACGCCTTATTGCGTCTCATTTGACCATGCGCACGACAGCTGGAAGCCTTATTCCGGTCTTGACTGGCATCATCCCGGCATGTCAACATCTCAAGATCGGCCTGTAACGTGCGTCAGCTGGCTCGACGCCACCGCCTATACCGCATGGCTTTCGCGTAAAACCGGCAGACACTATCGACTGCCGAGCGAAGCCGAATGGGAATATGCGGCGCGCGGCGGCACGGCCACGCCTGCACCGTGGCGAGGCGGCGCCGAAGCGCTGTGTACACAAGCGGCGGTAATGAACCACGCCACCTTCGTCGCGCTTGGCCGACCGGCGAGCTGGCGCAATCGCCTGATGTGCAGCAGCACCATTCCCTTCACCCAGCCGGTCGCGGATTTTCCGGCAAATCCTTTCGGCCTGTACGACATGATCGGCAACGTGTGGGAATGGACCGCCGACTGCGCACAGGACAATTATGCTGGCGCACCCGACGATGGATCAGCCTGGATTGAGTCCGGCTGCCGCAACCGTTCTATCCGTGGCGGCGCTTTCCACAGCGCGCCCTATTTCGGCCGCTCCGCCAGCCGCGGCTTTGGCAAGCCGCAGGACTATCGCAGCATCGCCATCGGCTTCCGCGTGGTGCTCGATCCCACGGGAGAAACACGATGATAATCGCACGCCGGGCTTTCGTGAGCGCGATCGGGGCATTGGCGCTGCCGCGTGCCGCGCGCGCGGCGCCGCAACACCGGTTTACGCTGGAGAGCGCGACGATCGCCGACGTCAACGCCGCAATGAACGCCGGAGCGCTCAGCGCCGAAGCACTAACCCGGCTGCACCTCGCACGGATCGCCCGCTACGACCCGAAGATCCGCGCCGTCATCACCCTCGATCCGCAGGCACGCGCCATCGCTCGTGCACTCGATCATGAGCGCCGGATGCACGGGCCACGCTCCTTGCTCCATGGCATTACCATCGTCCTGAAAGACAATATTGATGCGGCCGGACTGCCGACCAGCGGCGGCTCGTTCGTCCTGGCCCAATCCGTACCGCGGGGCGACGCCTTCATCGTTCGGCGTCTGCGGAACGCCGGTGCGATCATTCTTGGCAAGGTGAATCTCAGCGAGTTTGCCGCGGGTCCGCCATTCAGCTCGGTCCATGGCCAGACCTACAATCCCTATGACCACAGCTATATCGCCGGCGGCTCGTCGGGCGGATCGGGCGCGGCGATCGCCAGCGGCTTTGCATTTCTCGCGCTCGGCACCGATACCGGCGGGTCGGTGCGCGGTCCCGCGTCGATCGACGGGATCGTCGGCCTTAAGCCGACGACCGGGCTACTTAGCATGGCCGGCATCATGCCATTGGCCCTAAGCTTCGACACACCGGGGCCGATGGGTCGATCAGTATATGATGTTGCGGCAATGCTGGGCGTGATGGTCGCGCCGGATCCGAACGACCCTGCCAAACCTGCCCCCGGCCCGCCACCCGAGCGCGATTACACCCGCTTCCTCGATCCAAGCGCGCTTGCCGGGGCGCGGATCGGTCTGGTTCGCACCTTCAGTGGCAACGATGCTGACCACGACCGCGTCCTTGCGGATTCGGCTGCCGCGATCACTGCCGCTGGCGGCACGATTGTAGAAGTCACCATGCCAGCGTGGATGATGGCGGTGAAAGGCGATTTCTACACCACGGTGCGCTGGCCCGAGTTCCGCCCTCAATTCGAGGCCTATCTCACCACCCTCTCCTCCGGCCAGCCCCGTACCTTGGTCGAACTGGCGCGGCGTTCCCGTCTACTGAGCGTGCCGAACGCGCAAGGCTATATCCGCAACGATGCGCGCTGGAACCTGTTCGATAAAGAGATGGCCAGCGGATCCACCGACGATCCGATCTATCGCGCAATGAGGCACGACGGCCTGACGCTGATCCGAACCGCGCTGGAAGCGATGCTCGACCATGATCGGCTCGACGCCTTACTCTATCTCACCACTTCGGTGCGTCCGCCGCGCGTAGACGAGCCTGCGGCCAACGACACCAGCGCCGCTTTCGCCTCCACCGCTTGGGCAACCCAGTTCGCCAGCTTAGCCGGACTGCCCGATTTGGTCGTGCCGGCGGGCTTCACTGGAGACGGCCTGCCGATCGGCGTGTCGTTCATGGGCCGTGCCTACGCCGAGCCTCGTCTGTTCGCCTTGGGTCACGCTTTCGAACGACTGCGCAAAGCACGCCGCGCGCCGCCAAACCTCCCTGCGCTGCGAGGCGAGATCGTGAACTATTGACCGGCGGCAATTGCAGTGGCTCCTAACGAGTGCAGCGCGCTAGGGTTTTGCTAGTACGCAACACGCTGATCGAACCTGGGCGTGCTGTTGGAGACTGACAGGCGCTATGGATGCGGCAAAACTTGGCATATACCGCCAGCGGCGGCCGTCGCTCGACCCGCACACCAGTTCCCCGAAAGTCTCGCGCGGGTCCGCTGACGCCAATAATGATCTTCTTGAAATCGACCGTGCCCGTCTTTTATGCAACTGGACTGTTAGTGTCACAAGCGCATTCAAACTAACAAAATTTCTCATTATCACATATTCTATATTGAAATCTTGGAAAAATAGGAAGGGGACTGCCACAAATTATCCGACAATAGTTCTGAACCGTGCAGTGCTATCTGCAACAAAAACAAACTTGCGCGAAATTCGCGTTTACTGAACAGTTGTACCGTACCGTTTAATGCCAGTGCAGATTCAACCCTACCAGCGCTGGTGAGTTCGCGCTCGGCCTGAATGAACCCGTAAGCAGGAACGATCTCCCTGCTCGAGCGGAGATATTATCCCAGTGCCGCAGCGCTCTTGGTCATTTGGTTTGCCGGCGAGGCGTCGGTTTTGGCCGTTTGTCCACGAACGGACGTGGCGAGCAGGCAGCGAGGCGCGGTTCAACTGCACGCCGCGGTGTCACCTCTCTCGTCCGAGGACTCAAAAACTGCAGTGTACCCGCCGCATTGGCTACCGCGCGCCATCGAGATGATTTTCACCTCCGACGATCCCGATTGTCGGTCACCAAGGTCGCATCGGACGCGGGCGCGCATCCCGTCCACCTTGCCCGAGTATTTCGCCGATTCTCGGCTATTCGCCGGACGACTATCTTCGTGGCCATCGTCTCGATGCCGATGTCGCCCAGTCGACGGATTTCGTCGATCAGGCGCACCTCGCTCGCGCCTTTCGGTCATGCCTGTATACGACACCAGCGCAATGACGGCGGCTGCGCAATGCTGCGCGGATGCAAGACAACGATGTCGGCACCCGTTAAGCAGTCCGCAACATCGTCGGAACCAAGCCATGACTTTTAAATCCGTTCACATCGCCATTCTGGCTGGCATGGTGTGGGGCGCGCCTGCATTGGGGCGCACCGATCCGGCTTTCGAGACGATCCTCGCCGGTTGGGACAATGACACGCATCCCGATCTTCGCGGCGTCGTCATCCTGCGCGAGGGACGATCGTCGGCGAACGCTATTACAACGGTGAAGCGGCCAACACCCTTCACGATCTCCGCTCCGCCGGAAAGAGTGTGACTGCGCTGCTGATGGGAATCGCGATCGACCGCGGAAAGCTGCATGGAGTCGACGACCGCGTCGCCGACTATTGGCCGGAAGCACGGGGCCGCGCGATTGGCGACGTTGCGATCAAAGATGTTCTGACGATGCAATCGGGCTTGGCGGCGTTTGATGAGTATCCAGCATCCCCGGCAACGAGGAAAGGCTGGACGCAGAGCCGGATCCGCTCGCGTTCCTACTTGCGGTTCCGCGGGCAGATCCGCCGGGATCGCGATACCGGTAAAATTCGGTTACGGCCTGCACCGCCGGAATTATCATTGCCAAGGCCACCGGCCAGAAAATGGCGGACTTCGCGCGAGCATCCCTCTTCGATCCGCTGGGCATCCTCTACTGGAGTTGGGCGCCGGATGCGGCAGGCTACACCAAGGGACAGGGCAACCTTTCCCTTACAGCACGGGATTTCGCGACAATCGGCGAGATGGTTCGCAGCAAGGGGAGATATCGGGGCCGCCGGATCGTCAGCGCCGCGTGGATACGCCAGGCGCTGACGCCACGGGTCAACATTTCGGACAGTGACCTCTACGCCGGCGGCTATGGATATTTTTGATATTCAAAGGTTCAGCAGATCGGTGGCAAGGCGGTTTCCGTCGTCTTTGCCTCGGGCAACGGAGGCAACAAGATCTACGTCGTGCCGAGCCGCCATTTAGTGGTGGCGATTACGTCGAGTGCGTACGGCCACGGCTATGGCCAGCGGCGGTCAGAGAATATTCTGAAGGCCGTTCTGACATCGGCTGGAAACCGCAATTAGTTTGTTAGAGTCAAGATTGGCGGCCTCGTACGGTTCGGCTGTGGGGCCTACACATGCCTGTTCATCAAACCGGATATATGATTTTCTTCCGTTCAGCTCTCGGACACAGCGGCGCGCACCGGCCAAGCCGGCTAAGACATACGGGCCCATATTGCTCGTAAGGTGCTGGAATAGGTAAAGGTGCCGGGATGGATATTGTCGCGCGCCTCTCGCAAAAGAGCCGTCTCTGGCAGCACACCGGTCGCGGCAGATAAAGGGCGGCTGATCGCGCCGCCGTGCACTTTCCCAGAAAAAATTGGAACGGACCGCAGCGGACGTGGTTTCAATATCAAACAGATCACCTTTCCCCACATTACTTAGCCGCAACGGCGCTTGCGATATTCACGCCAGCACGGATGCGTCTTACGAGGATCACAACCGTGCCCTATCAAACTACCAATCCGTTCACTGGACAGCTGGTGAAGGAATATGCGCCGCACACCTCCGAACAGGTCGAACAAGCGCTTGCCGCCGCGGACGCAACTTTCCGCGCGCCTGACTGGCGCGACGACATGGACCGCCGCCTCGCCGTGCTCGGCAAGCTCGCCGAACTGCTGACCGCTAACGCTGACGAGATCGCGACGACGATGGCGACCGAGATGGGCAAGCTGATTGGTCAGGGACGCGGCGAAGTTAAGCTGTGCGCCGGCATCGCTGCTTATTATGCGAAAAACGGGAAAGAGATACTGGCCCCGGTAGCGTATCCGTCGAAGTCAGGAGATGCTTGGGTCGAGCATCATCCGATCGGCGTGCTGATCGCCGTCGAGCCGTGGAATTTTCCATTCTACCAATTGATCCGGGTCGCCGCGCCGGCGATTGCCGTCGGCAACTCGGTGCTCATAAAGCATGCCGGGATCGTGCCCGCCTGCGCCGCCCTGTTCGAAAAGCTCGTGCATGAGGCCGGCGCACCGATCGGTGCGGTTACCAACCTTTATATATCGTCCGATCAGGTTGCCGAACTGCTCGGCGATGACCGGGTCCAGGGTGCTGCGCTAACGGGTTCAGAAAAGGCCGGCTCGGCAGTCGCATCGCGCGCCTCAGAACAGTTGAAGAAGTCCACGCTTGAACTCGGCGGCAGCGATGTATTCGTGGTCCTCGACGACGCAGATATCCTCAAGGCGGCCAAGGTGGGCGCTGCGGCGCGCCTTGCCAATTGCGGGCAGGTTTGCACTGCCGCCAAACGCTTCATCGTCCACGAGAACGTAGCCGATGCCTTCCTTAAGGCCTTCACGGAGCAGATGCAGGGTGTGACGATGGGCGATCCGCTCGACCCCAAGACCACGCTGGGGCCATTGTCGTCCAAGGATGCGGTTGAGACGTTGACCAAGCAGGTAAAGGCGGCCGTCGCGCAAGGGGCAACGCTGCTATTCGGTGGCAAGCCCGTCGAGCGCACAGGCTTCTTCTTCGAGCCGGCGATCCTGACAAACATCGACCGTGATAATCCCGCCTATTTCGAGGAGTTCTTCGGCCCCGTCGCGCAAGTCTATACAGTCGGTTCGGACGACGAAGTGGTGAAGCTCGCCAACGACTCACACTTCGGTCTCGGCGGGTCGATCTTCTCGGGCGATGTGGAGCGCGCCAAGGCACTCGCATCGCGGATTGAGACGGGCATGGTGTTTATCAACGCCGCCACCGGATCGATGCCTGAGCTTCCGTTCGGTGGCGTCAAGCGGTCGGGATTCGGCCGCGAACTCGGCGATCTCGGCATCATGGAGTTCGTGAACAAGAAGCTCGTCGTGGTCGCCAAAGCGCCTGAAGCGGTCGCGCAGGCAGTAGGCTGATGCCAACGCCCGATCTTCACGTCGTCGCGATCATGACCGCCAAGCCAGATCAGGCAGAGGCACTGCGCGCGCTGCTCCTGCCCGCGACCCGCGCCTTCCGGGAAGAAGATGGCTGCAAAGCGTATGCGTTGCACGAAGACGAGAAGCAGCCCGGGCGCTTTATCAGCTACGAGGTCTGGCGCGATCACGATGCGCTCACGGCGCATATGGTATCTCCGACGATGAAGGCAGTGAAGCCCAAACTTGCCGCCGTGCTCGCGCGGGATATGGAGCAATATTTGCTCAGCACGCTCCTGCAGCTTTAATCCTACGATACCCGCCAGCGGTCGGCGGGCACATCAAATGACCGGTTGACCGTCGACGTTCGCGATCCGCATTCCATGCCGTAGAAAGCCTCTCGGCAGTGACTCTTGAGCGGATTTCACATCTCCTGCTCAGAGATGCGCAAGGTCGTGAAACCAACTGTCTTCGCCAGATCACTTAGGCTGAGGCTAGGCCGTCCCGGCGTCAGGAAAGTCCGCGCCCAAACTGGTTTCGCGCCATCTTTCTACTTCGGCAAGCGTTTCACCCAGTTGCTGGATCACCGCATCGATGCCGAATTTGCCGAGCACGAGATGGCGAGGTGGTTCGGGATGCTCGGCCAGCGCAAGTATCGCTGCCGCGGCACGCACCGGGTCCCCGGCTTGGCGGCCGCTGCTGTCGGCGGTGCCCTTCAGGCGCTTGCCCGCGGTCTCGGCATAAGCCTCAATTGAGACCGGGGTCTGCTTAAGCGAGCGCCCCGCCCAATCAGTACGGAACGGCCCCGGCTCGACACAGGTGACCTTGATGCCGAGCGGTGCGCCCTCCGCACGCAGCGCATCGGAGAAACCCTCGACTGCGTGCTTACTCGCCGCATAATAACCAGAGCCTGGGAAGCCGACCAAGCCGGCGACCGAACTCAGATTGACGACATGGCCCGAGCGGCGCTCGCGCATTCCCGGCAACACTGCGCGGGTGAGGGCGAATAACCCAAACACGTTCGCGTCAAACTGCGCGCGAATCTCAGCCTCGACGCCTTCCTCGATCGACGCCTGATATCCATAGCCGGCATTATTTACGAGCACGTCGATCGCACCGAATTGCGCAATCGCGGCCGCCACTGCCGCGTCGACCTGACCCTGGTCCGCTACGTCGAGTGCTAGCGCGAGCACCCGGTGCTCAGCACCCTCGGCAAGGTCCGCCACCCGATCGCGATCGCGCGCCGTGACGACGACGCGCCAGCCACGATCAAGCACCTGCCGAGCAATTTCGCGGCCGAAGCCGGACGAGCAGCCGGTGATGAACCACACCGGAGTATCCGAGGACGTCATAGGATTTCCTTGCAAAGGGGACATCTCCTGAGCGCGTTGGGCAGCTCGCAGGATCAAGCGTCTATTTCTTGTTCAAGCTTAAGGGACGCCATATCAATAACATAGCGGAAGCGGACATCGCCCTTTTCCACCTTCTTATACGCATCGTTGATGTCCTGGATCGCGATCACCTCAATGTCCGGGCCAATGTCGTGCTCGGCGCAGAAATCCAGGATTTCCTGGGTATCGGCGAGATTGCCGATCAGCGATCCCGCCACACTTTTGCGGTGCATAGCCCGCTCCATATTATTCTCGGACGCAAGCGGCTCGAGTGCGCCCACCACCGTCAGCGTCCTGTCGCGCTTGAGCAATTCGACGAATGGATTGACGTCGTGCTTCTCGGGGACCGTCGAGAGGATGAAGTCAAAGCTCGACTTCAGGTCCTTGAGCGCCTTCTTGTCGCTGGCGAGCACACCGGTGACGCCCAGCCGCTCGGCCTCTTCGAGCTTTTCTATGGTGGTGGTGAAAACGGTGACATTGGCACCCAGCGCCTTGGCTATCTTGACGGCCATGTTTCCAAGGCCGCCAAAGCCGACCACGCCAACCGTTTGGCCAGCCTTCACGTCCCAATGCTTCATCGGCGAATAGGTGGTGACGCCTGCACACAGGATCGGCGCAGCGACCTCGGGCTTGAGCCCTGCCGGAATCTTGAGCACGAAATCCTCATTGACGACCAGCACGTTGGAGTAGCCGCCATAGGTGTTGTCGCGTCCGTACATGTTGCTGCCGCTCGGGGCCATCGCCGCGGGCACCATCGGGCCGTTATAGGTGGCGAGCCAGCTGTTCGGGCCTTCGCAGTAATTCTGGTCGCCAGTGGTGCAGGGCTCGCATTCGCGGCAGCTCTCGATCATACAACCGACGCCGACCATGTCGCCGATCGCATGACGCGTCACCGACGCGCCGACCTTCGCAACACGTCCAACCACTTCATGACCGGGCATGCAGGGATAGACCGTGTTCGACCATTCGTTTTTCACTTGGTGGATATCCGAATGGCACACGCCGCAGAACAACACCTCAATCTCGATCTCGCTCGGCCCCGCTTCCTCACGCTCGAATTCGAGCGGCTTGAGACGGGTGAACGAATGGTTGGCGGCATAGCCGATCGCTTTGATCACAGGGCAAATCCTTGGAAGGGGAAGTGTCGGTTGTGGGCCCGTCGGGCTTCTCAACAAGACGCCCGAAGTCTCGAACCGATCCCGAAAATCGCCCACACCGACGATATGTCCCGCTTCTGCAATCTCGATGACGCTATGCGGCTTCAAGTCTGATCGTGCATCAGCCGCTCGTAAAAACCGCCAAACGTACGGTCCTGTGACACGATGTGGATTTCCAGAATCCAGTAACGCGTGCGGCCAAAGCCGTCGGGATCGCGCAGTCGGGTAGGATTGCCCGGGCTGATCCGCAGCACTTCTTTCTCACCCGGCAGGTGCGCGTGTGGGAATTCGCCGATGATATGCCCGGCAATCTTGCCACCGAAGTGCCAGCCGAACCGCTCTGCCGCCGCACATGCGAAGGCGTAGAGCTCAGCGCCCGTGATATCGAGGTTCGCGTCGAACTCTGCCTTCACCAGATCAAACATTCTTGGCAGGTCAGCGCATAGCACATGCTTGGCGAGATCGCCGCCCACGGCATAGCTGCGACCGACATCGGCTTCCCAAGCCTCAAACACTGGTCCCAAGTCGAGGAAAACCATGTCGTCGTCGGTAATCACAAGGTCTGTCGGGTTGTCGCCAGCGGTCGCCAGGGTGTTGAGGCCGGCGCGAACGATGCGCTTATGCCAATGCTTGGTGACGCCGAATCCCTGCTCAGCGAGCGCATAGATATCGCGCTCGACCTCGCGCTCGCGGCGTCCGGCGGCGATGAAGCCTAGTGCCTCAATCTGGTCGAGCAACGCCAACGCCTTGCGCTCCGCGTCGAACAGCGCGGCAAGGCGCGCTACCTCATCTGTGTCAGATATTTGCTCCATATCGCCGAGTGTGTTGATCTTCCGCGAATATTGCAACGGTGATCCCGCTGGCCTTGCGCGCCGAATCGCCTAGCATCACGAGCATGGTCCTGCTCCTCCTCGCGTACCTCGGCGGCGCGCTTACCATCGTCAGCCCCTGCATCCTGCCGGTCTTGCCATTCGTCTTTGCGCGCGCCGATCAGCCCTTCCTGCGCAGCGGATTACCGATGCTGCTCGGCATGGCGGTGACCTTCGCCGCCGTCGCCAGTCTCGCCGCGGTCGGCGGCGGCTGGGCAGTGCAGGCAAATAATTATGGGCGGATCTTCGCGCTGGCGATCCTCGCTTTGTTCGGCCTGCTGCTGCTGTTCCCGTCGATCGCCGATCGCGCGACCCGACCGCTGGTCGCGTTAGGTTCCCGGCTGTCGCAGTCCGCGACCGGCGGAAAGAGTTCGGCGTCTACCTTCACCGCCTCGTTGCTGCTTGGCGTGGCGACCGGTCTGCTCTGGGCGCCGTGCGCCGGTCCGGTACTGGGGCTGGTACTGACCGGCGCCGCACTGCAGGGCGCCAGCGCCCACACCTCGCTGCTGCTGCTTGCATATGCGGCCGGCGCGGCGACCTCGCTCGGGCTCGCGCTGCTGGTCGGCGGACGGGTGTTCGCAGCAATGAAACGCTCGCTCGGTGTAGGCGAGTGGGTACGGCGAGCACTCGGCTTCGCCGTGCTCGCGGGGGTCGCAGCGATAGCACTCGGGCTCGATACCGGCCTGCTCACCCGCCTGTCACTGTCGGGCACTGCGAACATCGAGCAGCGCTTGCTCGACCGTTTCCATCCCGACGCGAACCGCAGCACCACCGCGATGACGGCGCGCGGTGCGCTTCCAATCGAAGGCACTTTCCCGTCGCTCGTCGGCGCAACCGAATGGATGAATTCACGACCACTGACGCCGCAGACGCTGCGCGGCAAGGTCGTGCTGATCGATTTCTGGACCTATTCGTGCATCAACTGCCTGCGTTCGCTGCCGTATGTTCGCGCCTGGGCGGAAAAGTATAAGGCGCAGGGGCTGGTCGTGATCGGCGTTCATGCGCCGGAATTTGCGTTCGAGAAGGACCCAGCTAACGTCCGCGCCGCAGTTCACGATCTCGGCATCACCTACCCCGTTGCGCTCGATACCGACCATGCGATTTGGCGCGCCTTCGCCAACCATTATTGGCCTGCACATTATTTCATCGATGGCCAGGGCCGCATCCGCGGCCATCATTATGGCGAGGGCGATTATGCAGGATCGGAGAAAATCCTCCAGCGCCTGCTTGCCGAAAACGGAATTGCGCTCGGCAATATGGAAACCGTTTCCGCACAGGCCACGGGCGTGGGTGCTGCGTCCGCGCGCGGCGACGTGCGCTCGCCCGAGACCTATGTTGGCTATGCCCGCGCAGCGCATTTCGTGCCAGCCGGCGACGTGGTGCATGACCGGACGCACGACTATGCCCCGCCCGCGCTCACCACGCTCAACGACTGGGAGCTCTCCGGCCCTTGGACCGTGGGCGCGGAATCAGCTGTAGCTGGCGCAGCAGGCCGAATTCTCTACCGCTTTCACGCACGCGACCTACATCTAGTCCTCGGACCGGCGACGAACGCACGACCGATCCGCTTCCATATCCGGATCGATGGCAAGCCGCCCGGCGACAATCATGGGCTCGACGTCAACCCCGCTGGTGCGGGGACGGTCACCAAGCAGCGGCTTTATCAATTGGTCCGCCAGCAAGGCCCGATCCATGATCGGACGTTCGAGATCCTGTTCGAAGATCCCGGCGTGCAAGCTTACGCCTTCACGTTCGGCTGAGCGCGGCAAAGGTGGTCTCGAGCCGGTCCAGCACCCGCAGCCCCGCCGACGACAACTGTCGCGAGGGCATCTGACACAACGCTAGGGTAAGCGGTCTGACTGCAGCGTCCGAGATCGGGGTGAACGCCAAATCTCCGCTCTCGACCTCGACGGCGACATCGAGGGCAGTAAGGATGCCAACCCCGACGCCAGCAGAGACCATAGTCTTGATCATCTGGATATTGTCCGAGGCCATGGCCCGGTCGAGTGTCGTGCCGGTCGCCGCCTCCAGCGCACGCACCTGCTGGCACAGCGCCAGCGGCTGATTGGGCGCGACGATCGGGTAGCCCGCGCAGGCACTGAATCGCTGGCTCGACGCCGCGGCCAGTGGATGCCCAGCCAGGGTCACAAACCCCAGCCTCACCTCGAGATGCGCGCCTACTGTCAGGGCGCGCGAGAATTGCGGGTCGAGCAGGATGCCGAAATCCACCTCGCCTGCAGCGATCGCTGCCGCCACTTTCTCATTGTCGAGCACTTTCAGCGTGAATGTAATACCTGGAAACTCGACACGCATGGCGCGAAGCACCTCGGCAACGAAGCCCTTGCTCAGCGCATCGATGATAGCGATCCCCACGTGCCCCCGACGCAGCCCATTGAGGTCGGCAATCTGCGCCTGCACCCGCGCATAATCTTTCTGCCAGTTTCCGGCCGCGGCCATTAACAATTCGCCGGCGGCCGTCAGCCGCATACCCGTCGACAAGCGTTCGAACAGGGCAATTCCCAGCTCCGCCTCGGCTCGTAGGATCTGGCGATCGATCGCCGATGCCGAAACGTGCAGCTCCTCCGAGGCGCGTCGGATCGACCATACCGCGCGACCGCTGCGAAATACCCAAGGAAGCGCGAAAAGAGAAGCATATGCGTTCCATTTTTTGCAACGGCTAACACGAATCAAGGTGTTTGCATGCAAAAGTCAAGGCCGCCACGATCGTAGCTCGGCCTCATGTGATAAGGATCGGTTCCATTGGCGACGACTCTCGCTGCCGGCGCTGATCTCGACCTCCCCCGTAACTGCACCTTCGATGCCGCCGACTGGGCGATTCTGGCCGCGCACTGGTATCCAATCGCGCTGATGCGCGATCTGAGCAACGGCCCCGTCTCGGCCAAGCTGCTCGACGAGCCACTGGTCATCTACCGCTCGAACGGCGAGACCGTCGTCGCCCGTGACGTCTGTCCGCACCGCGGCGTGCCGCTGAGTATTGGAACACAGCAGGAGCGCGGCGTAGTCTGCGCCTATCATGGCCTACGCTTCGGCGCGGATGGTCGCTGCAACCATGTCCCGGCCCATCCCGACCGCAGCATTCCCGAACGGCTAAAGCTGACGACCTATCCTTGGGTGGAGCGCTACGGCTTGCTCTGGACCTGCCTTAGGCCGAACGCCGATGCTTCCCCCAGCATCTGTCCGATGCCGCATTGGGACGAACCCGATTTCCAGCAGATCGTTTGCCCGTCGCTGGACATCTTTGGTTTCGCAGGCCGGCAGATGGAAGGTTTCCTCGACGTCGCCCACTTTGCTTTCGTCCATACGGACACATTCGGCGATGCTAACAATGCGGTGGTCTCGGCCTATGTTCCGGTTCGCCATGCCCACGGCTTCGATGTCGAATATCGCAGCAGCGTCGGCAATTATCCAATCGGCGTCAACGACCGCGGGAGCACAGGCTTCGAATGGCTGCGCCACTTCAACTGCCACCTGCCTTTCACCGCGACGCTCGAGATCCATTTCCCGGGCAAAGCCCGGCTCGTCATCATGAACGCCGCCTCGCCCGTTTCAGCCAAGGTGACACGGCTGTTCGCACCGATCGGGCGCAATTTCGACACCGACCTTCCGGTTCAGGACGTCTATGATTTCAACTTACGAGTATTCCTGGAGGACAAAGCGATCGTCGAGGCACAGATGCCGGAATGCCTGCCGCTCGACCCAATGATGGAAGCGCATATCCCTGCAGACCGAAGCTCGATGGCCTATCGTCGGGGTTTGCGTGACCTCGGGTTAAGCCGTTTTTTCACCGCCTGACTGAGCGCCTCGTCCGACGCCGCCTGTTATCCTGTCACGCCGCTTCCCGTAGCCTCGATATGTGGGTCAACGTCACGCGCCGTCGGGACGCAGAGCCGATGCTGGGCGCCCAAAGGACTCTTCTGCCGTTCGAGAGATGGGAGATGGGATGCGGCGAGCGTCAAACGCGTCGCACACGGCTTTCGAACGCGGTTCGCGCTTGGCGTGTCCACTCTTGCCGCCCTCTCAGAAAGGCGATCCATCCGTAGATAGCGCCGGCGTGCCGCAGCAGCTGAAAGCTAAACGGCTCGGCGATGGCAGCAATCAGAGCGGGGCCCAGCTTCAGACCGTCGCGCTGTCCCGTCCAGCGCTTGTAAATGCCAAGCGACCATAAGTGGAAACTCAGGTCGATCACGATCTTCGCAACCATGATCAACAGGATCGGCACCGCGATCGTGAAGCGTCCGGTGACGATCAGCACAAGCAAGATGGCGAATGCTACGAGCCCATAGATCGGCTGTACCGTATCGAGCGCCTTGACCGGCAGCATCCGCGTGCCGAGGCGGCCGTAGCGGGCATTGCCAACCATGTCGCGGTTCCAATGCTGCGTCTGAAGAAAGCCGCCGAACCAGCGCTGGCGTTGCTTAAGGAAAGCGCCGATGCTCGCTGGCGCATCGGTTCGCGCACGCGCTCCGCCGACCACGTGCACCCGCCAGTCAAGGCCGACGTCCGCTGCATAGCGATGAAGACGATGGATCAGTTCATAGTCTTCGACCATGCACTCGGGATCGAATCCCCCCACCCTCAATACTGCATCACGACGGAAAGCGGCGAACGCGCCCGAAATGAGAAGCAGACTGTCGAGCCGCATCCACGCGTCGCGCGACAGGAAATTGCGGACATATTCGTACGATTGGAACCATTCGAACAAGCGACCGCCGAGGCTCCGACCACAAATCGGCACGAGCACGCCGGTCGCCGCTACGAGGCGCGGCTCGGCGACGAAGGCAGCGCGCATCGCCGCAATCGCGCCGGGTTCGAGCAGCGTATCTGCGTCGACGGTCAGGACAATATCGACGTCTATGCGCTCGAGCGCCTCGTTAAGCGCGCGCGCCTTACCCATATGCGGAAGCCGCAGCCATTGTAACCGGCGGTCGCCGAGACTCGCCGCAGCAAGACTACCGAGTGCCGGGGTTTCGAACCCATATCCCGCGATCATCGCTGCGGGAGTCGCGTCCGTCGATCCATCATCGGCAATCAAAATTGCCTCAGGCGACTGGTCCTGCGCCAGCAGCCGGTCGATGGCAAGACGAATGACCGAGGCTTCGTTATGCGCGGCAACTATGACACCGAGAGTGGGTCCGGGACCGCCGCCATCGGTCCCCATTGGCATCACCCGACCGAGGTCACGGATCTGCCAAGCGGTAAAAGCGAGCAGCACGGTATCGTATAGGATGTATGCGATGCCGATCGACCATGCGGCAAGTCCCTGGCGCAGAAACGCCTGGGTGAGCAGCACGACGAAGACTAACGGCGCCGCGATACCGATGAGCCGGCTCGCGAGCGGGATCCGGCGCGGTGTCAGCCGTGGCGACTGGGCGGTGAAGATGGCTGTCAGCGGTTGCATGGTCGTCGCCTAACGTCTCTCGGGTGAACGCGCTATTGCTGGCGCGTCGGCAAGCAGCGATGAAGGACGCAGAACAACAAGGCGGCCGGATGATCAAAAAATATACAGGTATCGCCATCGCGCTCCACTGGCTGATCGCGGCAGGAATTGTTGCAAATGTCGCGCTCGCCTGGATATGGCCACATGTCGCCGATGACCGCGTTCGCCCTGCGATAGATATGCACAAGTCAATCGGCATAACGCTTATCGGGCTCGCAATCCTGAGGCTGCTGTGGCGCCTCACGCACCGGCCGCCGCCGCTACCGACCGGATATCAGCGTTGGGAAATCCACGCATCGCACATCACCCATTGGCTGCTGTACGCGCTTCTCTTCGCCATGCCGCTTAGCGGCTGGATCATGGACTCGGCGTATAAGGATGCCGCGACCCACCCAATGTTTCTGTACGGGCTGTTCGAATGGCCGCGGATTAGCACGATCATGCGACTAGGGCCGCCCCATCGCGACCGAGTGCACGACCTGTTTGGCGCGGCTCATATCTGGTGTTCTTATTTGCTATATGGGCTCGTCGGTCTGCACATCGGGGGGGCGCTAAAGCATCAGTTTTTAGACCGCGAAAATGAACTGCAGCGGATGATGCCAGGCTCGGCGCGAGGTGGCCGGTGAGCGTGGCACGCGGGCGGCGGCTCGCCACGGGTAACATCTTGAGACCGCAAGTCAACTAGCCTCGACAGCCCGATTCGAGGTGGCGAATGGTAGAACATAGCGATCCGTCGAGGTGATCGCATCAGGATAGGCTACGCTATTAACGGCGACTGGTCGTCGAAACGCACAAGACTGCCTCGTCATGTCACGCGGAGAGCAGCATGCGCTACCTTTCGATTACGCCATCACGGAAGTTGCCTTGTCATCGGCAAAGGCTGCCGCTGACGAGCGGACTTACCGGTTCAAGTGCTGTTGCAGCACAATCCGACTGCCGACCGCCCTTGGCGGAACGTGTGGACGCTCGAGGTCCACACAGCTTCAGGCGCCTCTCGCCCAAATCTGGAGCGAACGCATTCCACAAGGCCGTGTTAATGTGGGGTAGGCAGAACGGACTCTCGTCGGTTACCCTAATCGACCGCCCGTACCAAGGCGCAGGAACGGGCGTCCGAGGCTTCACCGCTTCGGGCGCCTTTTTTGTAGCTTAATTCAGCCATTGCGCGCGACGTTTCAAAGTAGCGATACGAAACCCATACTGGTCCGCTCGCGCCAAATGCGCGATACGTAATGAAATGTCATCGCTCCCTGCGGCCTGCTCGCGCGCCTGCCTTTGCTGACGGACTAAATAGTTCATTTCATCAGGTTCGATCACGGCTATTTTCCCAACCGGCGGGAGCGCTCCAGCGTCTCTCAGTCGCTGCCATGCTAATTGCGAAAAAGCGGCGATTCCTTATGTTACATCAATTGATGCAGGATAGATATGCCCCATGCGAATTAATAAAATCTCATAGGAAAGTTGGCAAGCCGGGCACATCTGCTCAGGCATCGTTATACCCGAGCACATACATCTGCTCGGATACTAGCCTGCGCCAATAATCGACCAGAAGGACGGGTTCCGGAACATCGGGGGCAGACGAATCGACTCCGCAGTGAATCTGTCCGAGTAGATGCTTGATGCAGGTCAGTTGCCCCGCTTCTTGTCGACCGTTGGCGATCCACCATGGCGCCGTGAACATGCGCGCACTCAGCATCTTGACCAAGTTTTGCCGGGTTAACTCCTGCGGGATGATCACCGTGATCGCGATAGGCACCGACTGGACGTTCTCTTCGCGCTTGCGGGCGATGACGGTCACGTCCCCGATCTGATCGGAAGCATCGGCAACCTGCACCGGCCTGGTCTGCGCAAAAGCCGCCGGCGCGATCATCAGCAATGCGCCCGATGCGAGCAAGGCGGCAGCCAGTCGGCGCGCACGTAGCGCGCGTGGGTTCGGATTCGATGTCATGATGGTCCCCTTCGGTGCGCCCGGCGACGCCGTGGTGCGTTGCCGGGCGTTAGAGCGCTTCGAGACGGTTTCTTTACGATGCCGCGACGGTTCCGTGACCAGAGCGGTATTTATGTGGAAATCTTGCCGGAGTCGCCAAACCGTCATCTGCCGGTCGCATCAGACGGAGATGACCCTGCTCCCCACCAGCCGCCGCGCATTCCTCGGCAGCGTCGCGCTCGCCGCCCCTGCTCTACTGACAAGAGGGCTGTCACAGAGTGGCGTCCGGATCAAGCAGCCGTTTACGCTCGGCGTGGCGTCCGGCGATCCGTGGCCCGACGGAATGGTTCTGTGGACCCGGCTAGCGCCGCGCCCCCTGGAAGCCGATGGCGGGATGCCGCCAGTCGCGGTGCAGGTCCACTGGCAAGTCGCCGACGACGAGCACTTCGCTCGGATCATCCGACAAGGCGTCGCCCGCGCCGAGCCCGCCGCAGCACACAGCGTGCATGTCGAGGTCTCGGGCTTGCATCCAGGCCGGCCCTATTTCTATCGCTTCCTCGCTGGCGGCGAGAGCAGCCCGGTCGGGCGCACCCGTACAGCGCCGGCAGTCGGCGCGATCGTGGACCGGCTGCGGCTATGCTTTGGATCGTGCCAGAAAAGCGAGTCGGGTTATTATGCCGGCTGGCGCCATCTGGTTGCCGAAGATCCCGATCTGATCGTATTCCTCGGCGACTATATCTACGAAACCCCACCCGACCCGAAATCGCTGCGCCCGCATACCACCCCTGAGCCGTTCAACGTCACGGGCTAT
>Ga0233335_1000014_pt1 | contig 93971 bp, 99 predicted proteins | sample GEONDECOMP222_FD_180695 | JGI IMG/M metagenome (GOLD analysis project Ga0233335, IMG submission 180695) | Leaf litter microbial communities from Shasta-Trinity National Forest, California, United States - GEON-DECOMP-222 | ecosystem: Environmental > Terrestrial > Plant litter > Unclassified... | reverse complement strand
TAGCCAGTTCCTCCGGATCGATCAGCATGTCCGCGGTCGCTTTGAGCAGGTCGATCCGCACGCGGTCCCCGGTGCGCAGCAACGCGAGCCCGCCGCCGGCCGCCGCCTCCGGCGAGGCATTGAGAATTGACGGGCTGCCCGACGTGCCCGACTGCCGGCCATCGCCAATGCACGGCAGCGCGTGGATGCCCTGCTTGATGAGATAGGCAGGCGGCCGCATGTTCACGACTTCCGCCGCGCCTGGATAGCCGATCGGGCCAGTGCCACGGATAAACAGCAAGGTACGCGAGTCGATGCCGAGCGCGGGATCGTCGATCCGGGCGTGATAATCCTCGGGGCCGTCGAACACGACCGCGGGACCCTCGAAGGCTTCTGGATCGGTGGGGTCAGAAAGATAACGGTCGCGGAATTCGGGGCTAATTACGCTGGTCTTCATGATCGCCTCGTCGAACAGATTACCGCGCAACACGACGAAACCGGCATGGGTCTTTAGAGGGCGGTCGAACGGGCGGATCACGTCCTCATCCTCAATTTGTACGCCGCGACAATTGTCACCGATCGTGCGGCCGTTGACGGTCATCGCATCCTCGGCGATCAGCCCCTGACCGATCAACTGGCCGACCACCGCGGGTACGCCGCCTGCGCGGTAATAATCCTCGCCGAGATAGGTGCCGGCCGGCTGGAGGTTAACCAGTAACGGCACGTCGTGGCCATACGCCTGCCAGTCCGCCATCGACAGCTCGACCCCCATGTGGCGCGCGATCGCGGCGAGGTGGATCGGCGCGTTGGTCGAGCCGCCGATCGCGGAATTGACCCGGATCGCATTAAGAAAGGCATCGCGAGTCATGATGTCGGAAGGTTTGAGGTCTTCGCGCACCATGTCGACGATGCGCTTGCCGGTGCGCCACGAGATTTCCTGGCGGTCGCGGTAGGGCGCAGGGATCGCGGCCGAGCCGGGGAGTTGCATCCCGAGCGCCTCGGCAAGGCTGTTCATCGTCGTCGCGGTACCCATCGTGTTGCAGAAGCCGGTCGAAGGGGCAGAGGAGGCGACCAACCTGACGAAGCCGGCCTTGTCGATCTCTCCCGCCGCCATCATCTCGCGCGCTTTCCAGACAATCGTGCCCGAGCCGGTGCGCTCGCCCTTGTGCCAACCGTTGAGCATCGGACCCACTGACAGCGCGATCGCCGGGATGTTAACGGTGGCGGCCGCCATCAACAGTGCGGGCGTGGTCTTGTCGCAGCCGATCGTCAGCACTACTCCATCGAGCGGATAGCCGTAGAGCGTCTCGACCAGCCCAAGATAGGCTAGATTGCGGTCGAGCCCCGCGGTCGGGCGCTTGCCGGTCTCCTGAATCGGGTGAACCGGGAACTCGATCGGGATGCCCCCGGCTTCGCGGATGCCTTCTCGGACACGCTCGGCGAGTACGATATGGTGACGGTTGCACGGCGAAAGGTCGCTGCCGGTCTGAGCGATGCCGATGATCGGGCGCCCCGACTGTAGTTCCTCCTGCGAGATGCCGAAGTTGAGGTAGCGTTCGATATAAAGGGCGGTCATGTCGATGTTTTCCGCATCATCGAACCAGGCCTGGGAGCGGAGCTTGGGGGCAGTCATCGGCTAAATCTCTCGATTATCGTGCATATCGCGGCTAGTGCGGCGAGGCTCGTGATCATATAGATCGTATCAATCCGTGGCGCGAGCCATAACCTCGGTTCGGGAACGTATCATGCCATCGCCTTACGCCATTGCGGTCATCGGGGTGGGCAAGATCGCCACCGACCAACATCTGCCGGCGATAGCGGGCGATCCTCGGTTCACCTTGGCCGCCGCCGTCAGCCGGCATGACACGATCGATGGCCTGCCCTCCTTTCCGACTATTGAGGCACTGATCGCCTCGGGGATCGCGATCGACGCGGTGGCGATCTGCACCCCGCCGCAGGTCCGCGGCGACATTGCGCGTGCGGCGATCGCACAAGGCTGGGCGGTGATGCTGGAAAAGCCACCCGCTGCCACGCTCGCCGAATTCTCCGACCTTGTCGCACGCGCCGAGGCGGCCGGGGTGACCTTGCTCGCAACCTGGCATTCGCGCCATGCCTTCGCGGTGGCAGCGGCGCGCGACTGGCTGGCCCAGCGAACTGTAGTCTCTGGGCAAGTCGCGTGGCGTGAGGATGTACGGCGCTGGCACCCAGGCCAGACTTGGCTGTGGGCGCCCGGCGGGCTCGGCGTATTCGATCCGGGAATTAACGCGCTCTCGATCCTGACTGCGATCCTGCCCGAGCCGGCGTTCGTGATGGCGGCGGTGCTCGACGTGCCGGCCAATTGCCACACACCGATCGCCGCGCGGATCGACCTGCGCACCGGGACCGGCGAGATCGCGATGGAGCTCGATTTCTTGCAGACCGGGCCGCAGAGTTGGGACATGGCGTTCGAGACGGCCTGTGGGCGCCGGATCGCACTGAGCGACGGCGGCGCCACGCTGTCGATCGACGGTGGCGCAGCGCAGCACGGCCCGGAACGCGAATATCCGGGGCTGTACGCACGTTTCGCTGATCTGCTCGATATCGGCGCGAGCGAGGCTGACCCGGCACCGCTGCGGTTGGTGGCGGATGCGTTCCTGCTCGGCGAGCGGCGCACTGTGGCCGCATTTGTCGAATAGCGGCCTAGCAACTGACGGGCGGAGGGAAGGTTGGAATGCGGCGGGCGAACGCTATACCGCCGGTATGACCACCCTTCCTGAGCTCCGCGACGAATATGAATTTCTCGATGCCGATGACCGCTACCGCCTGTTGATCGATCTCGGCCGCACGCTGGAACCGATGCCCGATGCGCTCAAGACGGACGCAACGCTGGTGCGCGGCTGCTCCGCCTCGGTGTGGGTCTATCCGATGGTCGCCGGGACCACGCTTCACTTTCTCGCTGACAGCAATGCTGCGATCACCAAGGGAATCATCGCGCTCGTGCTGCTCACCGTACAGGATAAGTCCCCAGCGACGATCCTCGCGACTGACATTGCAGATGCGCTTTCCCCGTTCGATCTCAAGAATCAGCTCAGCTCCAATCGTACCCAGGGCATCCCCAATATGATCGCCCTGATTCGGGACACCGCACGCCGATATTCGGATGGAGACCGCTCCATTCCGGGCACGTAAAGCATCTTTCGCCATCGCCAGCAGACCGCGCCCGCCGTATCTGGAAAACGGGGAGCTTAAGAAATGGTGTACAGCGTATGGACGAAGAGAAATGTGGTGCGATCGAAGCACTGCTGAAGACGGTGGAGCAGGCGCTCGCCGATGCCGACGGACTGGACCTGCCGATGGTCGGAATCCGGCTACATCAGGCGGTGCTGGTGCTCGTCGCCGAACGGGACCGCGCGTGTGCGGGCGTGTTCCCCTCGGCCGCCTAGGCCGTCAATCCGAGCGTGGCAGCGACCTCATCAAGGTCGCTGCCCGCCGGGACCAGCGCCCACTCTCCCAACCGCGCGGTGTTGACTACCACCACCGCGCCTTTGGGGCAGATACCAAGGCATTTGACCTCGACAATTCCGGCCTGCGCCTTGCGGCCCTTCTTGAGCCCCAGCCGCCGGCGCAGCGCCTTGGCGAGCGGCTCGCAGCCCTTGTCGCCGAACCCGCCATCTAGTTTTTTCGAGCATTTTGAGCAGACCAGAACCGCTGTCGCCCAGTCGGATCGCACCTGCAGCTTCAAGCGGGCTTCCAGTTACGATTGTCCTCCGCGACGCGCAGCACGTCATATGCCGCCTGAATCGCCTGGAAGCGCTTGGCCGCCTCCGCATCGCCAGGCCGCACATCGGGGTGGCATGCCTTAGCCATCCGCCGCCACGCGGTCCGCACCGCGTCGAACTCCGCATCGGTCTCAAGCTCGAGTACCTCAAGCGCGCGGATCTCGTCGCGCGAGCGGCTGCCATCGCCAGAACCCGCCCAGCCATAATGCTTGGCCTCGGCGAAGCTATCGGCTGCCCGAGTCTCGTCGGCCTCGCGCTCGGCAGCTTCTTCGGCGGTGAGTCCCTCAAAGTAATTCCAGCCGCGATTATATTCGCCAGCATGGGCTTGGCAGAAATACCAGCGCTCAGGGCTGTTGGGCGATTTGGGCGCGGGGCAGTCACCGCGCTCGGTGCAACCGTGGCGATCGCACAGCTTGACGGTGACTGCCTCGGTCGAGGAGCCATATTCACGCCAGCGGGGAAAACCCCAATCGTTCGAACGAGAGTAACGCGCCATCCGACTGCAGATAGGGGAAAGCGGCGCGCGCGCAACCGACGATCCAAATTTCAGTGTGGATACACCAGGAAACGCACGCGCGCTTGGTGGTTCCCCCGCAGCCGAGCCCGCCATCGGATCGATAGGTATCGGCATCCCTAAACTCCCCCGCCAGCAGCCGCGCCGATTCACTAAAAACGAACGGCGGATTGGAGACGACCATGCGTACAGTACGAACTTTCCCTTTGGCGTCGATGTCCATATTTGGGTTTCGGCCCAACCTTCAAATCCTCAACGCGCCCCTTCCATCGGAAAGTCGCGGGACAGGCCGTTGATCGGCAGCATGTGGTGGGGCGTCGAGCAGCGCACACTGATCGACGGACAGAACGGTACGCTCAAACGCGGCGCGCGCCAAATCGACATGGCCCTGCGCCTGCTTGACCGCCACGATCCGGACCGGAGCACCTATCCGCAGCGGATGGTTGCTCGGCAGACCTAATCGGTGAGCGCCGCGGCGACGCAGTAGGACTACGGCGCGCTCGATTAATCGAACAGGCTTTTGGCGATCTGGCAGAGAGTGAGATTAGCCTGATACCGATCGGGGACGAGCCTGGCGTCGCCGCTCACTGAGTTCACCGGCCCGGCGCGGGCCGCGGCGACCGCTTCGTCGGTGCGGCCTAGCCCGAGCGGCGTCCCACTCTTGCACACTTGGACGACCGCGATCGTGCACCGATTGTGGGTCTTGCCTTCCAGCTCTCCCGAACAGCCGATGCACCCGCGTAATCGCCCTTGGCCTCCAGCGCGACCGCGACGTCGAACATCCTGTGCCGCTCGACGACGCGGCTGCGATTGTGATGCCTGATGCTCACTGCCGGTCATCCCGCCGCCATCAGGACGACCGCCCCTACCCCTGCTTGCATATCTTGCCCACCCCGTGAGAAATATGCCATTTATTCCAACGCTTAGAAACGGTGCCAGAGGGTCTGTAAGCCGGGTTCTGTCCCTCCCTTTCGGGATTAGGCGACCATTCCTCTACGCCCGCACTTGCATGCGGACTCCAGCAATCAACCCGGGTGACGAGCAGAAACGATGCCCATGTGCCACCCCTATTCGATCTTGCTCCCGGTGGGGTTTGCCGTGCCGCCCCTGTTACCAGGCGCGCGGTGCGCTCTTACCGCACCCTTTCACTCTGACTGGGCCTAAGCCTTAGCCGTCTGCTCTCTGTGGCACTTTCCCTGGGGTCGCCCCCGCCGGGCGTTACCCGGCACCGTCGTTCCGCGGAGCCCGGACTTTCCTCGGCGTGTTCGCACACGACGCGGCCGCCCGACCCTCTGGCCTGGTCGCCTTAGTCGTCGCCCCGCGGCTTGGGAAGCAGCAATGCCAGCAAGATGCAGCGGCATTCCGCGTCGATCTCACCGTCGATCAGTTCGGGACGGAAGCGGCGCTGGAAGGCCATGATCGCTGCCATCGGCTCCGACATGTCATAACCGAATCGCTCGAGCGCGAGCAGAAAACCTGCCTGGGTCCAGCCGGGATCCATCAGATTCTTGGTCGGCCGCGGCAGTGCCAGCCGAAGCCGCGCGAACGTGTGCCAGGGAAACAATTCGCCCGGATCGCGCTTACGCGCCGGCGCGATGTCCGAATGGCCGACGATATTGCCACGCGTGATGCCATGCCGGTCCTTGATCTGCGCTACCAGCCGCAACACCGCGCCGACCTGTGCTTCAGGGAACCGGCGATAGCCGAACTCGTGGCCCGGATTGACGATCTCGATGCCGACGCTGGCCGAATTGACGTCAGTGATGCCACGCCAGTGCGATTTACCCGCATGCCATGCGCGCTGGGCCTCGTCGACCAGCCGCAGTACCGTGCCGTCCTCGTCGACCACATAATGTGCCGAGACCTTCGCTTCGGGATCGCGCAGCCGCGCAATCGCCGATTTCGCATCCTGCATGCCGGTATAATGCAGTACAATCATCGTTACCGGTAATACGCGTGCGTCGAAATTGGGCGACGGGGCCTCGATCATCTGCGGGTCGGTCATCGGCATCCTCGGTCGCGAGTGGCGCACCTCCTGGCCTAGCCAGTTACCCCGATAAGTAAACCGCTCAGCCAGTAGCCGCCCCGCGCGGTGCGCCGGCATGTTCGTAAAGGCCGCGATACCGCTGGCTAGGGGCGAACGCCTCGGTCTGGCCGATCACTGTCTCGCCTGCCCCGAGTACCAGCACCCCACCGGGGCGCAGCGCGCCTACCAGCCGGTCAAACACATCGTGCCGCTGCGCCGGTGAAAAATAGAGTAGGACGTTACGGCACAGGATCGCGTCAAACCGCCCGGCCGGGGGCTGATCGACCACCAGATTGTGCCGTCGGAACGAGATATTCCGCACCAGATAGGGCGCCGCGACCCACTCTGCGCCGTCCTGCTCAAACCAGCGCATCATTCGCCGAACTGGCAGTCCGCGCTGCACCTCGAACTGCGAGAAGCGTCCGGCGCGAGCCTTGGCCAATACGGGTTCCGAGACGTCTGTGGCGACGATCTCGGGGAAGATCAGGGTGGGCCGCGCGGCGCACGCTTCTGTGAACAGCATAGCCATCGATAGCGGTTCCTGCCCCGTTGAACAGCCCGCCGACCACACTCGCGCCCGGCCCGGCACCTCATCCATCAGCGCCGCGACCTGTTCGAGTACGCCGGCATCCCGGAAGAACGAGCTTTCCTGGTTGAGCATCGCGTCCACCACCGCATCGCACAGCGCGCCGCCATTAGGGCTAAGCACCTCGGCGACAAGCGCGTCGAGCGACTCGATCGCGCGCGCGCGCATCACTGGCTTGAGCGCGGTCTCGATCCGCCACGCGCGGTTGGCGGCGATTTGCTGGCCGGTACGCGATTCGAGCAGCGCGGCGAGCACGTTCATGGCTCCGGTACGCAACGCAGAGGTTTCGTTCACAACGCGCGCCGACGCTGGCCGGCAATCCAACCGCCGAGTTCCTCCGGGGCCAGCATTGCGCTAGCGATTCCCGCCTCGGCGATCGCGCCGGGCATCCCCCAGACCACCGAGGTCGCGCGGTCCTGCACGCCGATCCGGCCGCCGACCGCGGCGAGCTTACGCGCGCCGTCGCAGCCATCGCGGCCCATACCGCTTAGGATCACGGCAAGGCCACGCGCGCCGAACACCTCGGCGATCGATTCGAGCATCGGATCGACCGATGGCGTGCAGCCGCTGATCGTCGCCTCATGCGTCAACCGCACCGCCGCTTGGCCGCGGCCCAGACTGACTACGCGGATATGTGCGTCACCTGGCGCGATCAAGATGCGGCCGGAAATCACTCGGGCGTGATCCTGCGCGACGTCGCACGGCCGGCCGCTGATCAACGCGAGCTGCGCGGCGAAATAGGGCATGAAGGAGTGCGGCAGATGTTGGGTCACCAAGATCGGCTGGTCCATCGTCGGCGGCAACACCCGGAGCAGCTGGCTAAGCGCGTGGATTCCACCGGTCGAAGCGCCGATCGCGAGGATGTCAAACCCATCGGTGGCATTGACCGGGGCCTGCCGCACTGATGCCGAGTGCTGCTCGGGGGCGAACACCAGCCGGGCCATTTTCTCCTCGAGCACTTCGGCAAAGCGCCCTGCGTAATTGCCAATTCCAGGCTTCACCAGCGTATCGGCAGCGCCTAAAGCCAGCGCCTGCACGGTTGCTGCAGCGCCATCGCCGGCCGAGGAGGAGACGATCAATATGCGCGCGCCCTTGCCGGCGACGAGTAGATCAGGCAGCGCGGTCAGGCCGTTCACACCAGGCATTTCCAGGTCGAGGATGATAATGTCGACGCTCGATTCGCGCAGAAAAGCGAGCGCAGCATCGGCATTACCCACCGATCCGGCCATCGTGAACCGACGACTCGCGTCGATCATTCGCGCGATCACCGCGCGGGCGACCACCGAATCGTCGACCACCAGCACGCGCGCCTGGGTCGCGTGCGGCAGGGGGGGAAGCGGACGCGAGGCCATCGGGACGCTCAGGCCATACCGACGATCTGGAGCTTACTCGCGAGCGTCTCGCGGTCGAACGGCTTCATGACGTATTCGTCCGCCCCCGCCTCGATCGCCGCACGAATATAGGCCATGCCGTTCTCGGTAGTGCAGAACACCACCTTGGGACGCTGTGGGATATCGCTCTCGCGCAACGCCCGCAGGAAATCCATGCCACTCATCACCGGCATGTTCCAGTCGAGCAAGATCACGTCCGGCGCGGAGACCAGACACGCGTCAAGCGCCTCACGGCCGTCGCAGGCCTCACTCACCTTAAAGTCGAGCGTTTCGAGGATGTGGCGCGCAACCTTGCGGATCACCTTGGAGTCGTCGACGACGAGGCAGGTCTTCATATTCGCACCTTGTTTCAAAGCCGTCGGGTGGTTTAGGCTTCAAAGCGTAAGCGTCGCGTTAAGCGGGAAGAATTTTCATGCGGTTCGGTGGGGAGGGCGTCCCTACCCTTGGTTACCCCTCACCACCAAGTCGCGTATAGCGCGATCAAAATCGCGATTACCCCAATCCCGGCGATATTGAATCCGCGTGACGTGCCATACGCCACGTCCTTCGTGATCGTACGATTGCGGTCGCACTTTGCTGGCCGCGCGAGTGACACCACCATCGCCAGCCCCAGCGCGATTAGGAACACTACCAGCATCCGATTCATGAACGGAAAGTCGGGCATCGCGTACTTCATCGCCAGCGACAGCACGAAGCTTGCCACCGCTGCAGTGAGCGCGCCCGCCTCCGACGCTGGCTTCCAGAACAGGCCGAGCAAGAAGATCACCGTGATCCCGGGCGTAAAGAAGCCGGTATATTCCTGGATGAACTGGAACGCCTGGTCCGACTGGCCGAGCAACGGTCGAGCAGTGAGCATCGCCAACACGATCGCAACGCACGCTGTAACCCGTCCGACTAGAACTAGCCGGCGCTCGTCGGTTGCAGTGTTGGTCCCGTCGGCTGCGGTGCCACCGCCGCGCCGCGTTTTGGCGTAGATGTCGAGGGTAAAGATTGTCGCGATCGAATTGATCTTGGACGCGGTGGACGCGATAATCGCCGCGACCAGCGCTGCGAACACCAGACCAAGGATGCCAGGTGGCAGCAGCCGCATCATCGTCGGATAAGCCTGGTCGGGCTTCACGAGATCGGGCGCGAGCACCACTGCGGCGATCCCCGGCAGTACGATGATCACCGGCATCAACAGCTTGAGATAGGCGGCAAACACCATCCCTTTCTGAGCCTCGGGCAGGTTCTTGGCGGCCAGGGCGCGCTGGATGATATACTGGTTGAATCCCCAGTAGCTGAGATTGGCGATCCACATCCCGCCGACCAGCACCGAAATACCGGGCAGATCCTTATAGAACTTGCTGTCGGGCGCGAGGATCATCTTGAAATGGTCCGGCGCGCGCGCCGTGAGGATATGAAAACCGGCCAAGATCCCCTGCCCGCCGCCGATCTCATTGAGCGTCAACCCCGACACAAGCATCCCGCCGAGCACCAGCAACGTCACCTGGACGATATCGGTCAGCGCAACAGCCTTGAGTCCGCCGTAGATCTGGTAAAGCAAAGCGAAGCTGCCGAGTGCGACTAGGGCGATGGTCTGGTCCACTCCCATCACTTGGGTAACCGCGATCGATCCCAGCCAGATGATCGAGGTGAGGTTCACAAACACGTAGAGTCCGAGCCAGAACACCGCCATCAGCGTTCGAATCGACGGACCGTAGCGCTGCTCGAGAAACTGCGGCATCGTGTAGATCTCGTTGCGCAGAAAGATCGGCAGGAAGAATTTGCCGACGATCAGCAACGTCAACGCCGCCATCCACTCATAGGAGGCGATCGCCATGCCAATCGCATAGCCCGATCCCGACATGCCGACGATCTGTTCGGCCGATATGTTCGCCGCGATCAGCGACGCGCCGATTGCCCACCAGGGCAGTGCCTTGGAGGCAAGAAAATAATCGGTCGAATTCTGCGCGTGGCCGGATTTGTTGCGCGACACCCACTGCGCCAGGCCGAAGATGCCGATCGCGTAGACGACAAGGACCACGAGATCGATAGTGGCAAGCTTCATGGGCATCCTCTCTGCGGCGACCCGGACGGCGAGCGTCGGTCGACGTTCCGGCATTGGCCGGTTGCTTCACTGTCACGCTATTTATATGATCAGTCAGATATGTCGAGCGTGAAGCGTCTGGGAGACACCGAGTGACCACCCCCCCGCGCTCCGGCGCTACGATCCAGGGCGCCACCATCCTGGGCGATTGGGGCACGAGTCGACTACGGCTATTCCATGTCGTGGATGGGGTTGTGAAGGCTAGAGCAACCGGTGCAGGAATCGGCGCCTTCGATCGTAATCCCGCCGAAACGCTCACCGAAACCCTTGCCGAACTCGGCGACATTGGGCCGACCGCACGGATCACGCTGTGCGGCATGGTCGGATCGCGCAACGGCTTGATCGAAGTGCCCTATGCAGAGTGCCCGATCGACCTTGCCGGCTGGCGCGCCGCCGCCGTGCCGGTAGCGATGGAGTTGCCGGTGACGATCGCTCCCGGCCTCGCCTGCATCCGCCCCGACGGCGCGCCCGACGTGATGCGCGGCGAAGAGACGCAGATCTTCGGGGCGCTCGCGCTGTTGCCTGAACTGGCCACTGGTCGGCACTTGCTAGGACTCCCCGGCACTCACGGCAAATGGGTGGTGGTGGTGGACGGCTCGGTGCTCCACTTCCGCACCTATCTGACCGGCGAACTCTACGCCTTGCTGCAGGAGCACTCGACACTCACCCGAGCAGGTACCGGCACCGAGAACGCCGAAGTCGGATTCGATGCCGGTCTTGCCCGTGCGCTCGACGGTAGCGACCTCCTGGGGGCACTGTTCGAGGCCCGCAGCGCGCAGTTGCGGAGCGGCGCCTCGCAAGGTTGGGCGCTTGGTTTTCTCTCTGGGCTGCTGATCGGACATGAAGTGCGCGAAGGCGCAGCCAGTGCCGGTTCCGTCACCCTGATCGGCGATCCCAGCCTTACCGGACGCTATGCCCGCGCGCTCGATGCATGCGGGGTTGCGTCCACGGCGCTGGATGGCGACCTTTGTTCGATCGCAGGCCTCGGCCTGCTCCACTCGAGGATTCCAGTATGACCATCGACGACTTGCTGCGCGACGGTGCTCCTCCGATCGTCGCGATCCTTCGCGGCGTGCAGCCGCACGAGGCGGTGGCCATCGCCGGTGCGCTGGTCGACGCCGGCATTCGGCTGATCGAAGTGCCGTTCAACTCACCTGACCCGACGCAGAGCATCGCCGCGATTGTCGCGGGTTATGGCGACCGCGCGATTATCGGCGGCGGCACCGTGCTGACACCAACTGCCGCCGAGGCGCTGGCCGCCGCTGGCGGCGCGATCATGGTAACTCCCAATACCGACGCTTCGGTGATCTCCCGCGCCGTGGCGCTCGGCATGGAGCCAATGCCCGGCTTCGGCACGGTCAGCGAGGCGTTCGTCGCGATCGGTGCCGGAGCGAAGCGGATCAAACTGTTCCCGGCCGGCGCGTTCGGCCCTGCCTATCTGAAAGCGATCCGCGAAGTACTGCCCAAGGACGTGGCGGTGTGGGCCGTCGGCGGCACCAGCGTCGACAATCTGCACGACTGGCTCGCGGCCGGTGCCGAAGGCATCGGCATCGGCGGCGCGCTCTATCGCCCGGGCGACAGTGCCGAGACGGTTGGCGCCAAGGCGCGCGCGTTGGTCGCGGCGTGGCGGCCGTGATCCCGGACCAGCCGCTGTCGGTCCGCACCTCGCTGGGCCGCAACCTGACCTATGGGATGCTCGACCGGCTCGGGCGCGAGATCGTGATCGGCAGCTATGACGGTCAGCCCTTCCCCACCGAAGCCGAACTGACCAAGCAATATGCGGTCAGCCGATCGGTGACGCGTGAGGCTGTCAAGATGCTCACCACCAAGGGACTACTCACCGCCCGCCCGCGCCAGGGTACCACCATCCAGCCTGACACCGCCTGGAATTTATTCGACCCAGATGTGCTGCGCTGGCTGCTCGAGCGCAAATTCTCGCTGACGCTGCTGCGCCAGTTTACCGACCTGCGGGTCGCAATCGAGCCGGCAGCCGCCGGGTTGGCCGCCAAGGCCGCGGACGCAGACGGACTGGCCGCGATCGACGCGGGCTTTCGCCGGATGGTCGATGCCGAAGAAGGCAATGACGATCCACTCGAATCCGACATCGCCTTCCACGTCGCCATCCTTCAGGCGTCAGGTAATCCGTTCTACGCGCAGTTCCGCGATCTGGTAATCACCGCGCTGCAGACCTCAATCCGCTTCACCAATCGTTTCAAAGGCCGCAGCGCCAGCCTGCCCGCACACGAGGCCGTCAAGCGCGCGATAGAGGCGGGAGACCGCGCCGCCGCCCACGCCGCGATGGAGACGATCATCCGTGACGTGATGGTGCTGATCGCCCAGGCGGAAACCACCGAAATTAGGAAAAACCTACCATGAAAACGCTCTCTAAGTTCGCACTGCTCGGGATGCTAGCTTGCTCGGGAGTTGCGCAGGCGCAAACCAAAGTGCCAGGCGATCCTTACGCCGACGATCCCGCCGGAGTGCTTGCTGAGCCGTGCATTGCACGCCCCAATCCGACCGACAGCGCGGGCTGGCTCGCCTGGAATCTGCACATGCTCACCCGCGACTTCGGGCAACTCTGCCGGTATCACGCGCAGAATGCCGCATTGACGGCCTCGAAGGCCCCGGTACGCGTTGTATTCATGGGCGATTCCATCACCGATAATTGGATCGGCCAAGACGCGGGCCTCTTCACGAACGGCCTAGTTGATCGCGGTATCGGCGGGCAGACCACGCCCCAGATGCTGGTCCGCTTTCGCGAGGACGTAATAGAACTGCATCCGCGAGCGGTGCACATCATGGCTGGGATTAATGACATTGCCGGCAACACCGGCGCCTCAACGATGGAGATCCTGCAGGGCAACATCCGCAGCATGGCCGAACTGGCGCGCGCCAACCGGATCAAGGTGATCCTCGCATCGATAACTCCCGCCAACGCCTTCGTGTGGAGCCCGGGCAAGAAGCCCGCGCCACAAATCGAAGCATTCAATGCTTGGCTGCGCGGCTATGCGGCGGCGAACCATTTCACCTATATCGACTATCATTCGGCGATGACGATGGCAGACGGGGGCATGAAGCCGGGGCTGGCGAGCGACGGCGTACACCCCACCCCCGCCGGCTATGCAGTGATGCGGCCGATCACATTGGCAGCGATCGCCAAGACGCTCGGCCGTAAATGACGATCGACCTAAGCCGGCGTTCGGTGCTGGCCGGCATGGCCGCATTAGGCGCGTCGCGCGCCGCGCTCGGCGCAAGCCCGATGGGGACCGCCAAGGGGCCGGTGCAGGCCAATTGGCCGTCGTTGGTCGATCACTACCGCTATCCCGAGTGGTTCCGCGACGCCAAGCTCGGACTGTGGGCACACTGGGGGCCGCAATCGGTCCCCGAGCAGGGCGACTGGTATGGCCGGCTGATGTATCAGCAGGGCAACCCGATGTACGAGCATCACCTCAAGACTTACGGCCATCCCTCCAGCACTGGCATGCTGGACATCACCGATAAGTGGACCGCAAGCCGTTGGGATCCGGATGCGCTGATCGCACGCTACCAGAAGGTCGGTGCGCGTTACTTCATGGCGCTGGCCTGCCATCATGACAATCTCGACTGTTACGACAGCCGCTACCACGCCTGGAATTCGCTGCGAGTTGGCCCCAAGCGCGACATCGTCGGCACTTGGGAAAAGGCCGCTCGACGCGCGGGACTGAAATTCGGCGTTTCCAACCATGCCGCGCATAGCTGGCACTGGTATCAGACCGCTTACGGTTATGACCCGACCGGACCGATGAAGGGTGCGCGATACGACGCCTATCATTTGACCAAAGCCGATGGCCGCGGGAAGTGGTGGGACGGACTGGACCCCCACGAACTCTACACCGGCGGGCACATGGTCGTACCCGACGGGATCGACAGCATCGCTGCGATGAACAAATGGCACGACGACCACGACGGCAAATGGGTCGAGAACGGCCCACCCGACGATCCCGCATACGTCACCAAATGGCTGCTACGCCAGACCGACCTGATCGACAAGTACAAGCCCGACCTCGTCTATTTCGACGATTACGAACTGCCGTTCGGGCCCGTAGGCCTCCAAGCAGCGGCAGATTACTATAATCGCTCGATCGCCTGGCACGGCGAGATCGACGTGGTGCTGACCGGCAAGCAATTGAAGCCCAACCAGCGCTTCGGTATCGTCCAGGACGTTGAGCGCGGCTTTACCGACCATGTCTGGGACGAGCCGTGGCAGACCGACACGTGTATCGGCGACTGGTTCTACAACGTCGCCAGACTGCGCGAGAAGAATTACAAGACAGCCGAGGAAGTGATCCAGCGGCTCGCCGATGTGGTATCGAAGAATGGCAATTTGCTGCTTTCCATTCCCCAACCGGGGGACGGCGCGATCGATGCCGAGGAAGAGAAGATCCTGGACGGCATGGCTGGTTGGACCGCAACTAACGGCGAGGCGATATTCGGCTCGCGCCCATGGCGCACCTATGGCGAAGGCCCGACCGTGCTCAAGCCAGGGATGCAAAATGAGGAGGCCAGCCATCCCTTCACTCCACGCGACGTGCGCTTCACCACTAATCAGGGCGCGCTCTACGTGCTGTTCCTCGGCTGGCCCGAGGGGATGGCCTCGGTAAAGGCGCTCGGCCGGCAGTTCTGGAGCGGCGGGTCGATCGAGCGGATCACCCTGCTCGGCGGCGGCCCGGTGGCATTCCGGCACGAGGGCGCGGCGCTACAACTCGACATGCCAAAGCGGCAGGGCAGCGGCTTCGTGCCGGTGCTGCGGATCGACGGGCGGGGGATCGCGTAAGCCGCGTTCCCGACAGGGGCGAGTTGCTACGACGCATAGCGATCGCGGCCGATTCCGGCCGCACGCCCGGATGGTGCTTGTGGCATCGTCATCAAAGAGCGAAGGAACAGATCGGAAACCGTTATGGCGCTTTTCGACTCGATCGAAGAGTTGACGCTTGCGAAAGTGACGTAGAACGGGCCCGCGGGTACCGGTCCACGTGCCATCGCAACGTCAAACGTCGGTCAACGCGCTACGCAAGGCGCGCAGATCGTGCCTGCATGGCTCGCGGCACGCACAGAGGCGTGCCGCGAGCATACTCAGAAGGTGACTCGCGCCACGCCGGTGATCTTGCGATCATTGATCATCGCGTCGCGCGAACGGGTCGTGATACCGTAATAGGTCTCGGTTACTGTGTTGAGCAGATTGACCCCGTTCACAGTCAAGGAGAAGTGCGGCGTCACGTTCAGCGTGACTGACGCATCCATCTGGCCGAACGCCTTTTCGAAGATGGGAAGGTTGCCCGTCCCGTTACCCGACGTGGTCACTAAAAACTCGCTGCGCCAGTTATAGGCGACGCGGGCGGAGATTTTGCCCTTTTCGTAGATGCCGACGAGATTGTAATTGTACTTGGACAAGCCTTCCAGCGATACCTCGTGAACCGGGCCCGCAGTCGCCGGGCTGGGCGCGTTGGAATCGACGAAGGTGAAGTTCGCCTGCATGCCAAAGCCGCTGAGCGGTCCCGGCAGGAAGTCGAAGAACTGCTGGTAGGCGACTTCGGCGCCCTTCACCTTCGCATTGCTGACGTTGTTGTACGATGTCACCTGATAGGTGGCGACGGTCCCGTCCGCAAAAGCCACGGTGCGCGGCGAGATCGCGGTCTGGATGTAGTTCGAAATGTCCTTGTAGAACACTGCGCCGGTCAGCGAGCCTGTCCGCGAGAAATACCATTCGAGTGAGGCATCCAGATTCTTGGACGTCATCGGCTTAAGGTAGGGGTTACCGCCGGTAGTATCATGCTCTTGGTTCAGGATAGTCTTGCCCGGCTCGGTGAGCGTAAGGGCCGGATTGACCTTGTCAAAGTCCGGTCGCGAGATGTTCTTGGAGGCGGCCAAGCGCAGCTGCAGCTTGTCGGTCAAATGCGCTCGCAAGTTGATGCTCGGCAGCACCGACGTATAGGAATGCGAATAGGTGATCGAACTGGGCACGGTTGCGCCGGTGCTCTGCGTGCCATCCGGGGCAGTGACCAGATTGGTCAACTGGTAGAAGCCGGAAACCGCCTCGTCGGTCTTGACCACTCGGACGCCGACATTGCCGTCGATCGGCAACGGAAGGTTGTCCGCTTTGAAGAATGCCGACGCATAGCCGGTATAGGTCTTGCGCGATTCCGTATTGGTGCCGCTGGCCTGATAGGCCGGCTGCGTCGCAATACCGAGCGTGGACAGGGTCTGACCGTAGTTCAGCGTCGTGCTTCGCGAGAAAAATAGAGCATTACCGAACAGATCGGCGTCACCTCGAAAGAAGTCTCCTAGATCAACATAGTCAAGATCGGTCGGTACTGAGGATAGACCGGTGTATCGATAACCTGTATCACTGAATCGATTATATCGATCCGCATAGCGGAAACCCACTTTGATCGAAGTAAGGATACTATCGTCGAACTTGTACTCAGCATCGACCCGGAAAGTTTTGTCCGCGCCCTTCGCCTTATTGAGGTCATCGAGATAGAAGGCGCTGCCGTAGCTCGCGGCGTTGGTCAGGCCTGCAGGCGAGGTGATGTTGAAGGCTGGAATGTTACCCGAGACATCCTGAATTAAGCTGGCATCGCCCGCGCCATTCAGGCCGACGATCGAGCGCAGGTCGCTGGTCGTCGACGAGACATATTGCGCGTCGGCGGTGATCGTCAGGTTGGCGGTCGGTCTCCACTTGCCGTTCAGCGAGTAATCGGTCGTGACCGAATGGCGCGTCTCAAGGCTGGTGTTGGCCGCCAGCTGGATGTTGTTGTAGGTTCCGGTCCTAACATCCCCATTTGCCGCATAGGTGAATGCTGCACCAGGAGTCGGCGTCACGATCGCACCCGACGGCTCGGCGAAATAGCTGAAATCGTCGAACCGGAACTTATAGTCGTTGCGGAACAGTTCGGCGGTAAATTCGAGCGTGTCGCTCGGACGCCACTGGAGCGACGCATCAATGCCGAAGCGGCGACGATCTCCATACACCTCGCCGATGCCGCCGCCCTGCGGAACGGTCGTAGTCTGACCCGTCCGCCCGAGCGTTGCCAGTGCCGCCACAGACGCAGCGGCCTTCGCGGCGTTGGAATCGTTCGGGTTAAGGGTGTAAAATGGCTCTGTAGTGATCGTGTCTTGGCGGAACTGCGACTTCTGATAGGAGGCGCTGACGAGGACGCCGATCTCACCAATGCCAGTGTTCCAACGATCGCTAACCAGCAGCGACGCAGAAGGTTCGGCTTTGCCGACGAGGTCGCCATAGCTGTTCGACGCTGAAGCCGAGATCTTGAAGCCGTCGAAGTCGAACGGCTTACGGGTGCGGAAGTTAATCGACCCGCTCAATTGGTCCTCGATCAGATCGGCCGACGGATTTTTGTAAACGTCGATGCCGCCGAGCAGTTCTGAGGGGATATCTTCCAGGCTGAAGGTGTTGCCCGCGTTGCTCGCAGTGAAGATGTCCCGGCCGTTCAGCTCGGTGCGGACCTGGGTCAGGCCGCGGATTGCAACCGAACTGCCTTCGCCGTAGCTCCGCTGTATCTGGATGCCCGAGATGCGCTGCAACGCCTCGGCGACGTTGCGGTCCGGCAGCTTTCCGATGTCTTCGGCGACGATCGAATCGACGATCTGCACGGAATCACGCTTGATCGCCTGCGCGGACGAAAGACTGGCACGTACGCCTGTGACGACGATGTCCTGGGTAGAGCTGTCCGCGACCGTGGAAGGCTGCGCTGGGTCAGCGCTCGGCGCGGTCGTGCCGCTGGTCTGCTGGGAATCGGTGCTCTGGGCATAGGCCGGCGCGGCCAAAGCGAGCGCAAAAGCGACAGCCGACGAACCGGCCAGGATGCGGCGCAGAGCGCCCTCACGCGAGTGAATGGAGTTCATGATTTTCCTCTCCTGTGCACGATGGTCACGCACGCTTGCTCGCGTTCGCGCCAATTGATCTTTTCTCGCGAGGATAGCCTCGCCTGTTGCTCGAAGTCCGCCGGGGACACCCCTGCCCGGCTCGCCTCTCCATCGGCCTCGTTCCGCTTAGGTAGCGCTAACAGGCCTTAGTCGCGCTTTAGCCACGACCTTGTTTTTTGGAAAGTGCAAAATAGCCGATTTATATGATCAATGGTATTTCAGCATCAGTGACGTCGTCGCCCGGAACGTCGGCGATCAGTTGGGACGCTTTACCACAACCGCCTTACCGGAATAGGTAACGCTCACATCGCCTGCACTGTCGAGCGCCAGCGGCCGGCCGGCCGCCACCCATCGCACCCGGATCGTGCGGTTGGCGACCATATCCTTATACCCCGCCCCTTGGCGATCTCCGATCGTCACCGCACCGCTCACGTCGTCATAAGTGATCGGCACGCGACTAAACGCTCCACCGCGATACTGCTCGCTCCTGCCGTCGTCATCGTAGAGCGCGAAGTTTCCATTCGCGCCAGTATAGACCGCGAGCGTGATCGTCGCATTCGGCTGCTCGTCGACATATTGCTGTACCGGCCCCATCGGCACGATCGCCCCGGCCCGCACGAACAAAGGCATCCGCTCATAAGGCGCGTCAGCAATGACCGACTGACCGCCGGAGTGGACCGCACCGGTGTAGAAATCGTACCAGCTACCGCCCCCCGGCAGATACACCGAACGCGAGCGCGCTTTATATTCGGTCACCGGCGCGACGAGGATATCGCGCCCGAACAGATACTCGTCGTTGATCTTCCGCGCCTGCAAATCCGCCGGATAGTCCATCACCAGCCCGCGCATGATGCTGCCGTCCTTGGCCCAAGTGTCGGCAGCGACGGTGTAGATATATGGCATCAACCGGTAGCGAAGCTCATCATACCAGACCATTGAACGCCGCATCGGCGACCCTTCGGGCGAGATTACGTAGATTTCGCGATACGGCGCCTCGCCGTGGCTGCGGAACAGCGGACTAAACGCGCCGAACTGGAACCAGCGCAGGTTAAGCTCGCGCCATTCGTCGAGATCGACCGGCTTGGGATTGGCGGTCGAATAACGCGTCTCGTCGGTGAAGCCGCCGATGTCGTGCGTCCAGTTGGGCAGTCCCGACATCGACAGGTTCACGCCGGCAGAGATTTGCGCTCGCAGATCGTACCAGCGGCTAGCGACATCGCCCGACCAGACCGCGGCGCCCTCACGCTGCAGGCCGCCAAACCCGGAGCGCGTTAAGATGAACGGACGCACATCCGGCTTGAATGTACGCCAGCCAGCATAGACCGCACCAACATGCATCAGCGGATAGCTGTTAAAGAATTGCGCGGCTGGGCCCATTGCGGTGGGACCCATGATCTCGGTCCGCTCGGCGATCGACAGATTGGAGTGCATGTCGGGCTCGCTCGCATCGAGCCACCAGGCGTCCGCACCCTGTTTGCCCAGCGTGCTGCGGATTTGACGCCAGTACATCGCGCGTGCGCCCGCCGAATAGGGATCGTAATCGGTATTGGCATAGCCCGGTCCGACCCAATCCTTGTTCTTCATCGCCAGATTGCCGTGGTAAGCGTAACCTGCGGCGTCGAGCTCCTTGTAATTCTCGGTGGTCGGATAGAATTTTGGCCATACCGAGATCATGAAGTTCGCGTGCAGGTCGTGGATCTGCGCAATCATCTTCTTGGGCTGCGGGAAGCGCGCGGGGTCGAACGTGTGGCTGCCCCAGGCGTTTTCGGGCCAATAGAACCAATCCTGCACCACGTTATCGAGCGGGATGTGACGCGCGCGGTGCTGCTGCACGACGTCGAGCACTTCGTCCTGCGTGTTGTAATGCTGACGCGACTGCCAGAAGCCATAGGCCCACTTTGGCAGCATCACCGCTTTACCGGTCAGTTGACGATAGCCAGCGACAACATCGTCCATATCCTTGCCCGGCACGAACCAGTAATTGACCGACTTGGCGACGTCGCTGGTAAACCAGATCGAATGGCGATCGGGATCGGGCAGCGGATTATTGTGCAGGAAAGCGATGTAACCCGCATTGGGCTCCCACTCGATCCGCACCGCCACGGCCACACCCTTGGCCATCGGCAGCTCGAAATTCGCGTACCAAGGGTTCCAATTCTGACGCCAGCGGTTGAGGACCTCCTTGCCGTCCAGGAAGACCTTGAAGTAGCTCGATCCGTAGAGCTGGAATTTTTGGACGCCGGTCGCATCCGGGGTGACGTCGCCAGTCCACACCACTTTCTGGGTCTGCACGGCATTGCCGGCGGTATTCTGGCCGCCAGTGGCCGCGACAGTCCTGGCCTTGGCCGCCGCCGGCCACTTCGCCTGATCTTTGATATATTGATAGTCGATGGTCGCTTCCTGGCGGGTGACCGCGAGCGTGTCATCGAGATAATATTGCGCAGTGAAGCCCGGCTTGCCGCGACTGGAGACCTTCAGCCCCTCGCCGACCAGGCTGTATGGCCTGGGATTACCGAAGCGGGTGATGCCATCATTGTCCCACAGCACGCCGTAATTGCGAGTCGAAACTAGGAATGGGACCGCGATGTCCATATTGTGCTGGGCGAGCGACACGTCCTCGCCATTATAGTCCATCTGGCTATTCTGGTGCTGGCCCAGGCCATAGAGCCCTTCATCGCTCGCGCGGTTGAATTGCTGCGAGGCGGTGACGAACGGCGTGCCATCGACCGTGGTCGCAGCAAAGGCCGGCGCGCCGGATTCGCCGAGCACCACCTGCCCGGCGGCATCGAGGAAGCGGACCTGGCCGGTCGCGAGATCGACATCAGCGGTGTCGCGCGCGGTCTTGAGCAGTACGTGTCCGGCCTGCTCACTGACGGTGTAGCTGCGCGCCGCAGGTGGCGATGGAACCATCAGGCTCGGCGCGACCTCCGAAAATCCACGCGGGCTGGCGACGACATGCAGCAGGCCGTCGCCATGGACGGTAACCTCGACCCGCGCCGCAGGGCCCCGCGCGGGCGTTACCGCCACTCCGCCGGCGATTGCCACGAAGTTGCCTTGGGGGCTGGCCGCCCAAAGCGGGGTGAGGGCGCTACCAGCCAGCAACAGCGCAAAAGGGAACGCCTTGGTCATCGTGTCATCCTCTGAAACATCGCCGGGTCTCGATCCGGCTATTCCCCCACTCGTTTCGCGCGACATCGAGAAATAGGGTTTGGCACTCCGCGCGATTGCTCGACGTCGCTTGCGACGAACGGCAGGAGCGCTTAGAAAGCTAGCGGTATTGACCCATGGTTACCCTCAGCCACACCGGGCGATCGACGATGTTAATCCCGTAATCGGTCTGATCACCATTCCAGATCCGGTCCATCACCCACGCGCCATTCGCGAAATGCCCCTCCTCGACCCGCAGCACCATACCATGCGCCGGACCGCCTTTGGCCGTGCCGAACTGTAACCGGACGTGATCGCCGGCGACTAAAAAGCTGTCCGCCGAAAGCTGCGCCACCGCCGCCCCGCCCGCCGGCTGGTTCGCCCAAGGCGCCGGCTCTGACTTGATCCAGGTCCAGTCCTTCTGCCCGAATTGCCATTCGCCGTAGCTAGCAGTGATCGACCAGTTGCCCATCACCGTCGACTGGGACGCTCCGCCCTCCGGCTTGGCGACGCCCCAGGTCGGATGCTCGAAGGCGATCCGCGCCCAATCCCGCATCGCGCCTTCAAACAATGCATATTTGTCGCCGAATGCGGCCACCGTCGCGTCGTCGAGCCGTTTGGCGCCGAGCGGGTAATTGTAGAAGCCGGTGTCGTCCATGCCGAACGGTGCAAAGCCAATCGCGCCACGCCCGACTGCGGCATAGAAGAAGCGCGCGAAGTCGACCGCATTGCCGATTTCAGGCACCGCCAGCGCGTTGTCGGAGCGACTATAGGCGTCGAGGTAGAGCACAACATGCGCGGCATCGCGATCGTAGATATCGGGCGCGGCAAAATCGATCGCCGGCGCAGCAGCCTTCCAAATATCGAGCACGTCCTGCTGCGGCCCGCCGCTGGCCACGCCGCTCGGATCGGGCACGTTGGAGGGGCCAGCGAGCGCAGCGTTGACGTACATCGGCAACGGCTTGACCGCCTTGCCGGCCGCGGCGATCTCGTCAACGAAGCGCGCGGTGTACCAGGTGTTGAATGCGCGATCAGCCTGCTTGCCAAACACTTGCGTCCAGCTGCCGGCGGGTTTGCCGAGCTTATGCGTCAATGCCGCCGGCACCGCGCCGGCGAACAGTTTATCCGCTTCCGCGCTGAAATCGCGCGGGCTGCGATAGCTGCCGGTCTCATTCTCAGGCTGGACCAAGATCACGGTATTCTGCGGATCGTGCTGCTTGAGATAGGTCATCACCGCGACGAATGCACGCTTGTCCGCCTCCAGCGTCGCTCGGAACAGCGGCGAATGGACATCATGGTCGGTCCCGTCGGGGAGTTTCATCCGCGGGAAGCGAACGTTGTCGATCTTGAACCAGTCGGGCGTGTAGCCGGGGGAGGTATTCTTCCACGTTCCAAACCACAGCAGGACGACCCGTTTGCGGTGGGCCCGCGCTTGGTCGAGTAGGGTCTGGAGAAAGGAGAAGTCGAATGTGCCCTCAACCGGCTCGACCTGCTGCCAGGCAATCGGCACCTCGACGGTATTGGCGTGCATCTTGTCGAGCACCGACCAGACCTGCGGCAGTGCCGACGCATAATTACTGCTGTTGTTGACCTGCGCGCCGAGCATCAGGAACGGCGCACCATCGACGATCAGCGCATGGCGCCCGCCCTTGGTCTCAATCCGCGGGATCTGACCGATCGCGGGCACCGATCCAGCCAGCGCGAGTCCGAACAGAGCATTGCGCATCCAAGCCATCGGGGGTCTCCTCAACTGTGTCATCGCGCATTATCGCCATGCGCGAAGCCGCGACCGCCCATGGCCTTGAGATATATATGGGGTGGGAACCCATCAGTGCTGAAGATCATCGACGGTAGCGATACCATGGCGGCGACAACCGGCGGTGTGCCCGGCATTTCTCCGCACCTCACGCCGCTTCCCCCCATGTCATCGTCTCCTGTGCCGACTACCACTCATACGGGGTATCGATCTGCATTCCAGTTCCGATCCATGTCCCTGGAGCCAAATGGACGCAACCCCGATTTTCAAATTATCTGATCAATGCGATTTTTAAAAGCTCGACCGTGTTAAGGCTTGACCAGGGCGCGGGGGCGCATACGGTACCGCTAACAATGATACATCTCGAGAGGGTGCGCTTGGCTACGAATTTCACAACGGGATCGGCGCTGCCGGTCGACTGGACCTCCGCGCTGCTGCTCGGCCGCATTGATCTGGGCGATGGCCCCACGCCCGTGCTCGTCCAGAGCGGGCAGGCTTACGACATGACCCCGGTCGCCCCAACCGTTTCGCAACTGATCGCAGGCGGCGTGTTCGACGTTGCCGCCGGCATACTGCTTGGCACGCTCGAGTCGCTTGGCCTGTCCCCGGACACCGACGCCCCTGCCCGCCTGCTCAGCCCGATTGACCTGCAATGCGTGAAGGCTTCGGGCGTCACCTTCGCTGTCTCGGCGCTAGAACGCGTGATCGAGGAAAAGGCGCGCGGCGACAGCGCCGTCGCCGCCTCAGTACGCGGCCGGCTCGAGGAGCGGATCGGCGGAAGCATCCGTTCGGTGGTGCCCGGATCGACCGAGGCCGACGCGCTCAAGCACGCGCTGATTGAGGACGGCATGTGGTCGCAATATTTGGAAGTCGCGATCGGCCCGGATGCGGAGATCTTCACCAAGAGCCCAACGTTATCGACGATCGGCTGGGGCGGCGCGGTCGGCATCCGCTCCGATTCGACCTGGAACAATCCCGAGCCCGAGATCGTGCTGGTCGTCGACCCCGCCGGCAAGACGGTAGGTGCGACGCTGGGCAACGACGTCAATCTGCGCGATTTCGAGGGCCGCTCCGCGCTGCTGCTCGGCAAGGCCAAGGATAATAATGCGTCTTGCGCGATCGGGCCGTTCATCCGCCTGTTCGACGCACATTATTGCATGGACGATGTGCGCAGTAGCGAGATCTCTCTGACTATCAATGGTGCGGACGGCTATGTCCTCGAAGGCCGCAGTTCGATGGACCAGATCAGCCGCGACCCCGAGGAACTGGTACGCCAAGCGATGAGCGAGCACCAGTATCCGGACGGATTCGTGCTGTTCCTAGGGACGCTGTTTGCCCCCACCCAGGACCGCGACGAGCCCGGCCGCGGCTTCACCCATCATGTCGGCGACGTGGTGACGATCGCCAACCCCAGGCTTGGCGAATTGGTCAATCCAGTGACCACTTCCAAGGCAGCCGCGCCCTGGAGCCAGGGCATCGCCGCGCTGATGCAGAATCTCGCGCGCCGCGGACTGCTGCGCGCGTGACGACCATGGAGAATATTCGCGTGTTGCACGTCACCGAAACCGCCGAGTCCCGCGCGATTTACCCCAGCCTCAGGGGCCGGCGCGTGCTGATCTCCGGCGGCGGATCAGGGATTGGGGCCGGACTGGTCGAGGCGTTCGTGCGGCAGGGATCACGGGTCGCTTTCATCGATGTCGCGGTGGAGGAATCGGAGGCACTGGTCGCACGGCTTACCCCCGGGTCGGAAACGCCGCCGATCTTCGTTCCGCTCGACCTGCGCGATCTAGACGCGCTGACCGGTGCTATCGCCAAGATCGAGGAACAGATCGGTAGCATCGAGGTGCTGGTCAACAACGCCGCTAATGACGATCGCCACGAAATCGCCGATATCACTCCGGCCTATTGGGACGAACGGATGGCGGTCAATCTGCGCCATCTGTTTTTCGCCGCGCAAGCGGTTGTGCCTGCGATGAAGCGGGCGGGCGGCGGCGTGATCCTAAACCTCGGCTCTATCTCCTGGCATCTCGCGCTGCCTGACCTGCTGCTCTACCAAACCGCCAAGGCCGGGATTGAGGGCATGACCCGCGCCCTTGCCCGCGATCTCGGCAGCGACGGTATCCGGGTCAACACGATCGTCCCCGGCAATGTCGAAACCCCGCGTCAGCTGAAATGGTACACGCCAGAAGGCGAAGCCGAGATCCTCGCCGCGCAATGCCTCAAACAACGCGTCCAGCCCGCAGATGTTGCCGCGCTGGTGCTGTTCCTCGCATCGGACGACGCGCATATGTGCACCGGACACGACTATTTCGTCGATGCAGGATGGCGATAACATGACCGAAGCACATAGTATCTGCGAAGTGAGCGCAACACTGGGCGAGGGACCGATCTGGGTGGCGCGCGATGCGGCATTGTGGTTCGTCGATATCAAGGCACCCTGCGTCTATCGGTTTCGCCCAAAAGACAGCGCGCTGGATTGCTGGGATGCGCCCGAACACATCGGCTGGGTGATCCCGGCCGAAGACGGCTGTTTCCTGGCCGGCATGGCCAGCGGGCTACATCGCTTCACCCCGCATGACGACGGCAGCTTCGAGCTTCACGCCGAAGTGGAAACCGATCGCCCCGGCAACCGACTCAACGACGCAGCTGTCGATCCGGCCGGCCGGGTGTGGTTCGGATCAATGGACAATGCCGAGAATGCCGCGACCGGGCACCTCTATCGCTGGCAGGCGGGCGAGATAACCCGTGCCAAGGCAGCGCCGGTGGTGATCACCAATGGCCCGGCGATCTCCCCGGACGGCCGCACACTTTATGCGGTCGACACGCTCGCCGGGCAGATCCACGCCTATCCGATTACCGATGACGGCCACCTCGGCGAGCCCCGCCTATTTGTGACGATCGACCCTAAGGATGGCCACCCGGACGGCGCCACCGCCGATACCGAGGGCGGCGTCTGGATCGGGCTATACGGCGGTTGGGCGGCGCGGCGCTATGCGCCCGACGGGACCTGCACCGACATCGTCGATTTCCCGGTCGCCAACGTGACCAAGATCGCGCTGGGCGGATCCGACGGCCGCACCGCCTACGCCACTACCGCCCGCCAGGGGCTCGACGCCGCTGCTTTGGCGCAGCAGCCGCTGGCCGGCAATCTCTTCACCTTCCGCGTCGCGGTGCCGGGCGTCCCCGTCACCCCCGTACGACTCTAATCCAGATGGCGCCGCCAGAGCGCCCAACCCGAGAGGATCCATAGTGGCAACCACCCAGGCGGCGCAGGTCAACCGCGCGCTGATCGGCATGATCGTCATCGTCGCGACGATCGGCGGATTCATGTTCGGATATGATTCCGGCGTGATCAACGGCACCCAGGCGGGGCTGGAGGCCGCGTTCGGACTGTCGTCGCTCGGCACCGGGATGACCGTCGGCGCGATCCTGATCGGCAGCTCGGTTGGCGCGTTCACCGCCGGTCGGCTGGCCGACAATCTCGGGCGGCGCAAGGTGATGATGATAGCGGCGATATTGTTTGTCATCAGCGCACTCGCCGCGGGCGCATCGACCTCGGCGACGATGTTCGTACTCGCACGCATTCTAGGCGGCCTCGGCATCGGCGCCGCCAGCGTGCTAGCACCCGTCTATATCAGTGAGGTCGTGCCGGCTAACGTGCGCGGGCGGCTGTCGAGCGTGCAGCAAATCATGATCATCACCGGGCTGACCGGCGCGTTCGTCGCCAATTACTATTTAGCCAAGATAGCCGGCTCGTCGACCAGCCCGTTCTGGCTCGGTTATCCGGCGTGGCGCTGGATGTTCTGGATGCAGGTGATCCCCGCCACTGTCTATTTCCTGACGCTGATCCTGATCCCGGAAAGCCCTCGCTTCCTGATGCTCAAAAATCGCGACAAGGACGCACACGTCGTGCTCGCCCGCCTGTTCGGCGCCGTCGAGGCGACCCGGAAAGTCGCCGAGATTCGCGCCTCACTCAGCACCGACCATCATCGCCCGCGGCTCTCCGACCTGCGCGACAAAACTAGCGGAAAGATTCGCCCGATCGTTTGGACCGGGGTCGGCTTGGCGGTGTTCCAGCAACTCGTCGGCATCAACATCGTTTTCTATTATGGATCGGTGCTGTGGCAATCGGTGGGATTCAGCGAAAATGACGCGCTGTTGATCAACATCCTCTCGGGAGCGCTGTCGATCCTCGCCTGCCTACTCGCCGTTGCGCTCATCGACCGGATCGGGCGCAAGCCACTACTGCTAATCGGCTCAGCCGGTATGGCAGTGACACTGACGGTGGTCGGCATCTGCTTTTCCAGCGGATCTATCGTGAACGGTGCGCTGCATCTCTCGGACCGGGGTGGGCTGATCGCGCTAGTCGCGGCCAATGCCTATGTGGTGTTCTTCAACGGCAGTTGGGGGCCGGTAATGTGGGTGATGCTCGGCGAGATGTTCCCGACCCAGATTCGCGGGTCCGGCCTCGCGGTCGCAGGTTTCGCGCAGTGGATCGCCAATTTCGCAATTTCGGTCAGCTTCCCGACGATGGCGGTGTCGCTGGGGCTGTCGCTGACTTACGGCTTCTACGCGTTGTCGGCGCTGATCTCGTTCTTCTTCGTCCGCGCGATGGTGTCGGAGACCCGCGGGCGCGAGTTGGAGGCGATGCAGGGATGATCATGCTCGACCATGCCGGCTGGGGCCTCGCGCTCCTGCCGGAACTGGGCGGAGCGATCAGCTCGCTTCGCCACGACGGGCGCGACGTGCTGCGGCCGACGCCAGCCGGCGCGCGCGATCCGCTGGAGGCGGCTTGCTTCCCGCTGGTGCCTTACGCCAACCGGATCGCCCACGGCCGGTTCGCGTTCGACGGGCAGGACTATCATCTGCCACTCAATGCCGACGGCCAGCCCCATCCGCTGCACGGCGTCGGCTGGCAGCGCGCCTGGGAGGTAGGTGCGGTGGATCTCGAATCGGCAACGCTGCACCACCGCCAAGCCGCCGACGTCGACTGGCCCTGGTCCTATGCCGCCGAGCAGCATTTCCGGCTATCGGAGCGTGGACTGCAGGTTACCTTGTCAGTCACCAATCGCGATCCTCGGCCTATGCCGGCGGGGCTCGGCTTCCACCCTTATTTCCCGGCCTCGCCCGACACTCGGCTAACGTTCGACGCGGAGTCGGTGTGGCTGGCGGATGCAGAAATGCTGCCGACCGATCCTGCCGAGGTCGCGCATTTAGCCGACTGGTCCGCCGGCGATGCCGTGCAGCGGACATGCCTGATCGACAATGCCTATGCCGGCTGGTCGGGCCAAGCGCGGATCGACGCGCCATTCGGCACGCTACATTTGACGGGCGAGAGCACGCCCTATCTCCACGTCTTCATGCTGCCCGGCGCGGACTTCTTCTGTGCCGAACCGGTAAGCGACATGCCGGACGCGCCCAACCGGACGCCTGGCATGACCGCGCTCGCGCCAGGGGAGACACGGCAGATCGGTATGGCACTTACACTTTCGTAGGCACTTCAGCTCAGCCGCTTTCCCAGCACTACGACATTCTGCGGCTCCAGCCCGAGCGCCTCGTAGAAGCCGAGCGCGGCGGCATTGTCGTCGCGTACCATCAGCTGCAGCTTAGGCGCGCCCTGCCCGCGCATCCACGCCTCGGCCCGCTCCATCATCTCGCGGCCCAGCCCCGAGCGCTGCTGGTCCGGCACGACCGCAAGATAGTAGAGCCACCCGCGGTGGCCGTCGAAACCGACCATCGCGCTGGCGATGATCGCCTCGCCGTCTCGCACGACCAATACGGCCGATGTCGCACCTTCGATCGCGATCCGGAAATCAGCACGAGGGTCGTTCCAGGGTCGGGTCAGTCCGCACGCCTCCCACAAAGCGACGACCGCTTCGATATCAGTGACATCCGCCTCGTTCACCAGTTGCGGCCCATTTTTTCGATTCCCAAAGACAATTTCGAAGTCACGGGATAGAAAATCCCCAATATATGCAGATCAAATTTTAAAAACGAAAATCGCTAATCATCATTGAGGCCTTTAAAAATATTAGGCCAACCGCACGGTCACATGACACCCCTAGAAATTTTATATGATTCTGAAATCAATACTCTTCAAGAATTTCCACTCCGCAAAGTATGCGCAAGCGCTGAAAGTGCATTCGCAATTTGCTTCGCGGTTTCTGGCGGCGGCAGAGGTACTTTTAAATTTTGTACACCGGTGGCCGGGTCCCGCTCAATCCAAGGATGCGTTGGAGCGCTGGGATCGTTGGCAGCCGCCAGAGCGGCGATAAATTGAGCGCCGACCTGCATCAAGGCCGGCCATGGATTGACACTCTCAGTTTGCGCGGCCGCAGCCTCACCAGCATTAATATTCCCATCCGCCTTTACAGCCTCCCCCGATCCGACGTCATCGACAGCGACGATATTCCTAACTTCCTCCGCAGAAGTCATGGCCTCGCCATCACCCATGCGCTCGGTGACCGTTTCCACATCCTTCATGAAACGGCTCAGTCTCGACCCGCCAAGCGAAATCTCGCCGCTGCCACCATCGAGAATACCCGCTGACAACGAGCGCTTGAAAGCCAGGACCGAAAGCATGCCCTCCTCTATCGTGCCCTTTGCCACGAAATTGACGACTCGAACGGGCCGCGTCTGGCCCAAGCGATGAATTCGGGCGATGCGCTGCTCGAGGGTCGCCGGGTTCCATGGCAAGTCCATATTCACCAAGGTCGAAGCATTCTGTAGATTGAGGCCCGTGCTGCCCGCATCGGTCGATAGGAACACGCGGCACATGGGGTCCTCGCGAAACCTTTGGACCAGTGCCGGTCGTTTGTCCGACGGCACGCCGCCATGGAAGCTGACATAGCCGAGTCCGAGCCTTTCGAGGCGGCGGATGATGATGTCTTGTGTTCGCGTCCATTGCGAAAAAACGACTGCCTTAGCCTCCGGCTCAGAGAACATGCTTTCAAACAGCGCTGCCAATTCTTCGGATTTAACGCCGTGATCAGTCTCTTGGTCGAGCAGATAGGTGCTGTTGCAAGACATGCGCATGTTCTGCAGCGCACAGGTCAGTCGGCGCTGGTCCTGATCCGAAAGGAACCTAGCCTTGCGCCAGCGTTTGACGATCCTCGCAACAATGTCAGCATTTTCCTGATGATAGACCATTTGCATCTCGGTCATCGGCACCAGAAAATTTTGATCGGTGCGACTAGGCAACTGCCTCAGCACCTCGGATTTGCGTCGTCGGATCATCACCGGCGCCAGCGTCTGGCCAATCTTTTCAAGCCCGGTGTAGCCAGTGACGCGCCCCGCCTCGTCCTTTACTTGATGCTCGTGCAGCAATTTCCAGGTTGGGCCCAACCGGTGCTGATCGACAAACTGGACTATGGAGATCAGTTCCTCCAGCTTATTCTCCAGAGGTGTGCCCGTAAGCACGAACGCATATGGGCTATCTATGCGTTTCAGAGCACGTGCCGCTATAGTGTTCCAATTTTTTACCCGTTGCGCTTCGTCGACGATCACGAGGTCGGGCGCCCAAGCTGCGATCAGGTCAAGGTCAGGTCCGAGCTTTTCATAATTTGTGATCTTGCAGAAATCATCATGGCCATAGTTCTTCCGCCGCCGTGACTGGCCGCCATCAATAACGCGCGCCGCATTTTCACCTTGCCGACCCGAGAAGCGTAGAATTTCACTCTGCCACTGGTATTTTAGCGAGGTCGGACAGATTATCAGCACCTTTGAGACGCCGAAATGCTTCGCCAATATTTCCGTCGCAGCGATTGCCTGAATGGTCTTACCCAAGCCCATATCGTCGCCGATCAGCGCCCGGCCCGCCCGTACCGCAAACAACGCGCCCTCCGCCTGATAGGGATAGAGGGGCGCCTTAAGGAACTCCAGTAGCTTGGGATCGGCCGCGCCGCCCGGAAACAATTGTGCGAGCTTTGCGGTTCGACGGTCCGCATCCCGCCGTCCAGCGACGAAATCGAGAGCATCGTCATAGGCGCGCAACTCATGACCGGACTTGGACGCTATGGACATGAAATGCTCGAGTTCGCCAAGCCGCTCATCGGGCAAGAGTCCGTTTTGCTCGGCATCGAACAAGCCGGCGGCGATCTCCTTCAGCGCGGGCGGGCAGTCCGTTCCGGCTCGAAAATGCACACTCTGCTTGCCATCATTTCGAAGGAAAAATTCTGAGAACGCCGGCTGGTAGCCTCGCGCAAACGCGGTCTTGGCGCCGCGCTTTTTGTCGAGTTGAGCGATCGTAAATTCGATATGTTTGCAAGTGCCTAATTCACTGGTGGCATAATCAAGGCATGAACAGAAATTTCCTCCCGGCCCTCGCCCTCTAATTGCAACACGATACTTGGATTTCGAGGCAGGATTGCTTACCCGAAAATCGGAAAAAAAAGGCTCACTGCTGAGATTTTCAAGACCAAAAACCTGTTCGCGACCAAACTGGCGCCGCAAGGCGCGCTGCCAATCCAACACAGAAAGTTCGGGTGGCGCATGAGTGCGCGAGAGTTTAGGTTGTTTTTTGATATTTTTTGCAGAATTGACGCTTCGACTATTGGTTTTCATCCAAATTCATCCCGTGCCATTTTTAAAATATCTTGTAGATTCGAAGCTCTATTGCTCGTAAAGCGCTTTAATCCATCTACAGTGATTTGCGTAGCCAATATCAAGCCGCCTGTTGGCAGCCATTTGTATCAACGCCAGCTTATCGCGAACGGGCCACGGTCCACTGACGGCGAAGCTATCAAACTAAGCCATCACCGCCGATACCTTAGTCTTACTTGAATGTTAATTAGTCTTACTTGAATGTTAATGAGCCCGTAACCAGCTGATTTAGAACGTGAAAAATATTTTGCGCAATTATTTGCCGCTCTCAGGGACGCCAAAATATCAAGCTCCTGATTCTATTCGAAATTTTGGCTCCTTTTCAGGAACCACCTTTCGAGGACATTCGGTACGGCTAACCCGCGGATCAGACTCGGGGTTACGCGCTGCGAGCCGGCGCGTCAGCCCCGAAAATACCGTCCATCGACCGCGGCGCCCGTGCCTATTCCTTTAGCCCACATCGGTGCTGAGGCCAGCCATCACCCTCGCCGAAAGTGGTCCGGTCAGTCGCATAGCTGCTCATCGCGTGTTGTCGATTTCAGCTTGATCGCGCGCGCGTTCCAGAAGGTGTGCGGCCTCGCTCATGGTGCCGGCCACGACCTCGATATCGCCGACCTTGATCCTGACTTCCCAGCCGAGCTTGGCATTGAAAATAGGTTTTTCGCATCAAGTCTCAAATAGGATAGGAGGATGGAAAACTGGTAATATGTGAACGACAGAATGAAGGCGTAGACCAGCGACGACGAACTGATCATCATGCCGAAAATAAATTTCAGGATCGATTCTTCTCCCTCCCCTGAATATCCCGCAGTTTCTCCGGTTCCTATCTGCTCGCTTTTCCCCAAAAAAAGCCTTCCGACTCATAGCCCCGCCGGTAGTCCATCGATGTAACCATCGAACGCATAGGCGTTGAGCATCTGCCGGCGCCATAGATAGGCCCGGTCGACCTCGCTGAGCGCGGCCTCATCGCAGATCTCCGCCCAGGCTGCGACAATCCCGCCCCCCTGCCGGTTGATGATCTCGCGCGCCGCCGCATCGGTCAGGTGGAAAGAGGCGGCGGACAGCCGGCAATTTTCGAGCAGGCTGCGCCGATCGGTTTCGATCACCGCCATTGCCTGGTTCGCCTCACGGCCGTTTCGCGCCTGCGGACAGATATCATAGGCGGGAGTCAGGGCGAGCGCCCTACCGTCCCACAACGCCGCATGGTTGCGAGCATGATCGTCGGTGTTGCCGGTCAGAATGTTGAACACCATGCGCGCAAACAGTTCGCGCAGGGTCTCACGCGGGTCGACAAAGCGCGCGCGCACGATCTGGGCGAGATCGACGTAGCTTGCATAATGGGCCTGGAGCTCCGTGAGGCCCAGCATCGTGAGCGCGGACACCATGGCCCTGCGCGCCCATCCCCCTTCCACCCTGACTCGATCGAATCGCTGGACAAGCAGGATATCCTTCCCGTTCGCAGCGGTCAGCTTCACCGGCGCCACGTTGAGGCCTACCCGGTCGGCAAGGCGCATCGCCACATATTCCGATTTGACGACCGCATAGGTGTCGTTCGACGCCGAGAACTTGGCGATGAACTTCGTATCGTCGTCCTCGATCAAGGCCTTTGGCCGCGCGCCGCCGATCGAACTGCCATGAAACAGCGCCTTTTCGAGGCCCGGCGGGATCGGCTCACCGCGCTCGACATGGCCGGCAGCGTCCTGAAGCTCCTCAAGCGTCGCATTGTCCTGCTCGCGCGGCTCGTACTTCTCGGGCGATCGCTGGAAATCGAGCGCACCGATCCGGTCTGACCCCGAATGGAGCATGAAGGTCAGCTCGTCGAAGTCGACATCCTGCGCCGCCTCGCCCTGCAGCCCCGTCAGCCGATTGATGATGACGCGCCGCCCCCACGCGTCGGGCGCCCCGTCCCGCAGGCAACCGGCCATGTCGAGCGGCAGGTCCGGCACGATTGCGCCGCGCTTCAGAGCCAGTTCGGGCGCGAAAATGGGGATCGCGCCCTCCCGTTCGAGATAAGAACGGCCATAGGTGAAGATATGGGCGGTCCCATCCCGCTCGATCCGGCCCGCGATCACCGGCTCAAGAGCGCGGGGCAGCCAGATCCAGACGAACGCTTCGGTTACCGCGGGCAAACCTGCTTCCGTTTCAGAAGTCATCGCGCGGCTCCGATCGCGGCCGGCGGATCGATTGCGGCAACAAAGCCAGCTTGTCGTCGAGGCGCGATATCTCCGGCGCGAGACGGGACGGCTCGTCGACGAACAAAGGCACGCCCAGCAATGCGGCGGCCTCGAACACCAGACCGATCTCGACCTTGGGCTGCCCTTTCTCGATTAGCTGCAGCGTGCTGCGGGCAATACCGATGCGTTCAGCCAATTCGACCTCGGTCATCTTGCGCTGCTTGCGCGCAAGGCGAATCTCACGCCCGAGGAGATCGAGGGCGTCGCGCGTCGTGCGCGAATACGTGCGCAGATGTTGTGACATAGGACCTCTAATGACCGTTATAGAAGGCGTAAAGATGTTTCCCGCCTGATATATCGGTCATGTAGCAGACTCGAGTTCGATGTTCAAGGATGACTGTTACGGCAGGCATAAAGCCTTTAGCGACCGTCATAACAGTCATATAGCTAAATTGCAGGTATCTCAGACACCCTTATGGGTCCATCGGCGCTAATCTGCTCTCTTGGGCTGAAACTGAAAAAATCCGTCCATCGCGTCCGGCTTCCCAGGTGCCGACTTCAACACCCCAATCACCCGCCGGAGGAGCAGCGCGCGTGGATGACAAGGCGCAGATGCTGCGCGCCGAGGACATTGCAGCCGCGGTGCGTTGGCCGCCTCGAGAAGTGCAAAGATCGGGCGAGCGCCCCGGCGAAGGACGAGATTGCAGACCAATAGCCGAGGGCGTTCCAACGCAAGCCCTCAAGCCATGTTGCAACATAGGTGCCGATCAACAGGTCGGTTACGAGGTCACCGGCACGGATCGCGGTCAGGAACAGGCTTGAGCGGGCTTTCAGCTCGATCATCCGCCGAGTTGAAGAAAGCGGTAAGCGCCAGAAGCGCGAGGAACACGCGAGCGTCACGTGCGCACCGGGGTCATCCAAGACGCTCCCTGCCCCCTGCGCGACCCTTTACCCAGTAACCGCCCGCCTTGATCCAACCGCGGGGATGATCGCGCTCATCGAGAAGATAGTCCCGTACCGCTCGGGCTACGCTCGCCTCCGCTGCAACCCACACGAACGTACCGGGACGAAGTTCAATCGAGCGCAATTGCGCCAGCAAGGGTCCGGGATCGGCAGAATCGACCAACGGACGTTGGACCCAGAGTTGAGTAAGATCGGCGCGGGTCTTCCACAGCTGCCGCTCCTCCGGACCGGCCACCGCAACGACGCTGGTGATGTCGATGCCGTCGGTAGCCTCTTCGATGCAACGGCCGATCGCTGGCAGTGCCGTTTCATCCCCAACCAGCAGCCACCGGCGAACGTCGGCCGATACGATCGTCGAGCTCTTGGGCCCGGAGATGTCGACGGTTTCACCTGGTACTGCGCCGAGCGCCCAATCGGTCACCGCGCCGCCCTCGTGGACTGCGAAGTCGATGGCCAGCGTGCCGGCGACCGCATCGAACCGACGCGGCGTATAATCGCGCCGGTCGCCGCCGCCGGGAACAAAAACCTTGAGGTGATCGTCAAAGCCGTCGCTGCGGAAATCGGCCAAGTCCATACCCGACAGTGTCAGGCGCAACATGCCCGGCGTGACACGTTCGCTTCTCATAATCTGCAGGGAGCGTCGGCGTGGCTCATGTCGCACGCGACTAACTTTCGGTCCATCAGAGAGGGTCCGGAAAATGCTCAGGAGACTCATATTCATTGTCCTCGCTTGGTTGCGGCGCGGCTGGGCGCCCGCCGGACGCCCGCTGCGCATCCGGTGAGATCGTCGATGGTTCAATCGGGGCAATTCGCCTTGAACTCCGCGGCTCGCTCACCACCCTTCGCGGCAGGGAGGCCAGCGTCCTGAAGCGCTTCGGCTCGGGCGCGAACCGCCACCAAAAACGCACGTTCTTGCACGACAAGTGCACCGGAAGGCACGGTCGATGGCGATGTATTTGCGGCGTCCGCGAAAAGACCTTCGAGCAGGCGCTCCACCGGCGCAGTGGTCAGTGTGGTCATGGGAACTCCGGTTGAAAATGAGGCCCTCAGGCGTTAGGCAACAAATACGACGAAAACGTCACCTTTCCTATTCGCATTCCAGGAGCGTTCAGTGGCTTCGCCAGCAACCATCAGGCTTTCCTCGCGAAAACGGCCCAAACAGGCTCGATCCAACGAACTGGTCGCGTCCGTGCTGGAGGCAGCGGCTCAGGTTTTGGCAGCGGAGGGCGCGCATCGATTCACGACCGCGCGGGTCGCGGAAAAAGCCGGTGTGAGCGTCGGTTCGCTCTACCAATACTTCCCCAACAAGGCTTCGATCCTGTTCCGCCTGCAAAGCGACGAATGGGAGCGGACCACGAATTTGCTGCGGCGGCTTCTGGAGAATGAAAGCCAAGCGCCGTTCGATCGATTGCGAGCGCTGGTGCACGCCTTCGTTCTTTCCGAATGCGAAGAGGCGGACTTGCGGGTCGCGTTGGCGGATGCCGCGCCGCTATACCGAGATGCCCCGGAAACTGGCGAGGCTAAGGGAGACGGCGAGGATGTGATACGGAGCTTTATCGACGAGGTGCTGCCTCAAGCGGCCGCTGACACTCGGGCTAGCGCAGCCGGCCTGATCGGTTCCACCCTCACCACGGTCGGCAAGGACTTTTCCGAAGACCCACATACTCCGGCTGAAATCGCTTCGTTTTCGGATGCGATGGCGGACATGTTCTGCGCCTACCTTCGACAGCTGCAAGTCACTTGACGATCGATCCTAGCCCTCCCCCCGTGGTCTTCGCGCGGACCGCGGCGGCGTCCGTAGGCGGCGGGGCTCAACTGGTAAGGGCGCGATGCCGATGCGTTGCGATCGTATCGTCCCGGCTGCGGCGATGCTCGCCGGGCACGCACGGAACCTCGCAGACGCATACCGCAATCGACGATTATGGCTTTGCCTCATGCCTCTGCAAACCGATCGCGACGCCCAACGCCGCCAGCAGAGTAAGGCCCAGTCCCACAATCCAAGGCAGGCCCGCAGCGAGCGCGAACAGGGGTGTTCCTAGCGCTGAACCGGCAGCGTCCTTGAGATCGCTGACTACGCTTAGCGCCGCCGTATAGGTCGCCCGCGCGTTCGACGGCGAGATCTCCATTACGACCGCCTGCACCATGGGATCCAGTAGGATACCGCCAAAAGCCAAGCCCGTCGCGGCAAGGATGAATCCAAGCAGGCTAGCCAGAAGGCGAGCACACCGAAGGCCAGCGCCAGCATTGCCCCGGCGAATATCACCATGCGCGAGCCTTCCAGGTTCTCGCATAGCCGCAGGACGGGCATCTGGAAAATCACACCCAGCAGACCCGCAAAGGCGAATAGCCAGCCGGTGCCGGCGGGCGAAAGGATCCCATGTTGGATTGCGGCAAGAGGAAGAACGGACTCGATCCAGCTCGCCGCAATTTGAATGATCGCGAGCGGCACGAGTATCGATGCCAGGCGCCGATCCTGAAACACCGCGCCCAGTGCGGACAGATCGTCGTCCTCGGTCTTTTCATCCGGCGTGGTCCGCGTCTCTTTGAGGCATAACGCAACTACGATGGCGACTGTGAACAACGTTATCGACGCTGCCAGGAACACGGCGCTCAGCGACCAGATCACGAGCAGCGAACCCAATGCTGGCCCGAGCACGTCGCCGACACCACCTGCCATGCGATTGAATCCGTATTGACGTCGCAAACCGGGTGCCGGCACGACATCTGCTACGATGGCCATCGCAGTCGGATGCAAGACGCTTTCGAACACACGGATCGTCAGAAGCGCCGCTGCGGCACTCACCATTCCGTGCGAGAGATATAGGATCAGAAAACCCGCACCCACGCCGGAAGTCGAAAGCACCAGTACAGGACGCCGGCCAAGTCTGTCCGAGAGTCCTCCCACGACAGGCGTGGCGATTAGTTCGCCGCCGGCGTAGCACGCAAGCAGGAGACCGACGGCAACCACGGGCACGCCAGCGTCATGGACGGCCCACAATGCAAAAAAGGGCATCAGGACGCCATCGGCAAAGCTTGCAGCGAAGAACAAGAACGCGCTGACCCGGACAGGCCCGGGCAGCGCATTGATGTAAGCGAAGTCTGGAGAGAATCGCCATAGTACAATCTCGCGCACGAATAACCTACCGCCGGTGGCGGCACGGAGTTCAGCGCGTGGATTGGCGTAAACGCTTACGCGTCACCCAGCGGCGACGGGCCCTACTCGCACACGTTCGTGCGAAGTCGACGCCCGTATAGCGGCGATCAAGGTTTGCCTGGTGGCGCCCCCACTTTGGGCTTAGGCGAAAACCACACAAACAGTGCCGCCGCAATCTCCAGTACCGCCAGCCACAGATATGTGTGGTTTGTCGCGAGCATCACGCTCTCCGCTTGGACAGCGCGATCAGAGGCGTAGAGCGCCTGCTCGGGCGTTAAGCCCGCTGCGACGCCCTCGCCGAGCGATCGGACATGATCGAAGCCCTGAAGCAGCCCGGTCCGTGCAACCGTCGCCGAGTTATCCCACACTGTCGTGACGACCGACGCGGAGAAGGCGACCGACATCGTCCGCACGAAGCTCATCATCCCGGCTCCTGCTGGAATCTGCGATGGAGGCAGGTTCCCCAGCACCGTCGAAAAGATTGGTAGGATAAGAAACGCCATACCGAAGCCCATTGCAACATGCGTCAGGAAGATCATCTGGAACGTGACGTCCCGCGCAAAGAAGCTGCGCCATCCGTATACCGCTGCCAGGATCATCACGCCCGCACAGATCAAGATGCGTTTGTCGAAGCGGAGCATTAATTTCTGGATGAACTTCGACAGGAATATGATGACGATGCCCTGCGGGCAGATAGCAATCGCTGCTTGAGTGGCGGTGTAATCCATCGTGGTCTGCATCCACAGCGGCGAGAGCACTATGTTGGCAAAGAATGCACCGTAGCCGAGACAATAGGTGAGCAGCAGAGTGGTGTATCCACGTGATTTGAAGACCGTCAGATCAACGATCGGTTGCCCCTCGGTGAGCTCCCAAACGATCCAGCTTATGAAGCCGACCACCGCGATCACCAGACAGCCAACAATGAAGGGCGAGCCAAACCAGGCGAGTTCCCGGCCGCGGTCAAGCATGACCTGGAACGAGCCAGCCCACAGGACGAGCAACGCCAATCCGACAACGTCGATATGCTGGACGGCGATCGGCTTCTCTCGATCGCGCAAAAGAAGCCATGCAGCCACCGAACAGCCCAGCGCAAATGGCACGTTGATGAGGAATATCCATTCCCAAGAATATTGGTCGCAAAGCACGCCGCCAAGCAATGGCCCGAAGATCGGGCCAACTGAAGCGCCCAAGGTCCATATCGTGCCGGCAACGACCGCTTTGTCTTTGGGAAAGATGCTGAGCAGCAGCGTTTGCGAGAGAGGGATCATTGGCGCGCCTGTCATGCCTTGAAGCACGCGGAAGAATACCAGCAGACCAAACGAATGGGTTAGCCCGCAGAGAAGTGAACAGACGCCAAAGGCGGCCATTGCAAAACAAAAGGTTCTGACCTGGCCGAAGCTTCGGGCCAGCCATCCTGTAAGCGGCACAGTGACCGCCTCTGCAACGCCGTAAGAAGTGATGATCCATGTCGCCTCACTGGGCGAGACCGCCAGTCCACCGGCGAGGTTCGGGATCGACACGTTGGCTATCGTGATGTCAAGGACCGCCATAAGGTTTCCGAACGCCAGAAGTGTCGCGGCGATAGCCAGGGCTGCCCCTTGCAGGGGAAGTGGCGCAGATGGTGCCGAACTCATCGCGCCGCCTCACTGCGGCTTGTGCGCGGACGGAGGTCGATCGTCGTATCCATCGAGAGGCCGACGCGAAGCGGATGGCGCGCGACCTCTTTAGGATCGAGCGCGATCCGCACCGGCAACCGCTGAACAACCTTGATCCAGTTGCCGGTCGCGTTCTGTGCGGGGATGGTCGAAAAGGCCGCACCGGTACCACCGCCGATGCCGATGACACGTCCGTGGTAGACGACGGAGCCGCCGTAGCGGTCAGCCGTGAGCTCGACCGGCTGATCTGGCTCGACGCGCTTTAACTGAACCTCCTTGAAGTTCGCATCGACGTACACGTCCCTGAGTGGCACGACGGACAGCAACTCCGCGCCGACCGCGACGCGCTGGCCGACCTGCGCGCGGCGACGCGCTACCAAACCGTCCACAGGCGCACGGATAACCGTGCGCGATAATGCCAGCTTGGCGATGTCGAGCGCGGCTCGCGCGGCGGCAACTTCCGGATTGCGTTCGCGATTGACGCCTTCGGTCAACGCCCGGCCGGCCTTATGCTGGCCGCTCGCGACACCCTGGTTTGCTCGTGCCTGTGCCAGTGCTGCAACTGCAGCCTCGCGGCTAGCCTGCGCTGTCTCTACACCATTAATCGAAGTCGTAAGTTCTTCGCCACTGACCACGCCCGTTTTCGCGAGGCTTTGACGGCGACGAAGGTCGATCCGGGCGCGGGCAAGGTCGCTATCGGCCGAAGCAAGTTGGGCGCGAGCACGGGCGACATCGGCGTGCCGCGAGGCGATCGTCGCGACATTAGACTGGTCGTTGGCGAAATAGCTGCGGACTCGGCGATCGGCACGCCCATATTCGGCTTCGGCTTGCGCAACCGCGAGCTGAGCATCCGCCGGATCGATGCGGACGAGGACATCGCCCTTACGAACTTCCTGTGCATCGTTGACGGCCACCTCCGTGATTGCTCCGGCGATCTGCGGCGTTACGACCGAGACGTTCGCCCCTACATAGGCGTCCTCGGTCGAAATATAGTTCGAACCGATCAGCCAATAATAGAGCAGCCATATCACCAAGAGCGTCGCCACGGCTGCGCCGATGATCTTGAAGAGACGAGCGCGCAACGCCGGCTTACCTGCTGCGGGTGCCGGGGCAGGAGGACTTACCGGCTTGGCCTCTATTGTCGAAGTGGCTGCGGCGAGAGGGGTGATGGCCATGGAAGCTTCCTTCAATTCTTGGCGAGCTGCGGATCGGCAAAGCCGCCGCCTAGCGCACGCACCAGGTCGATATCCAAAGCGAGAAATTGACCTCGCAGATCGGCGAGGGTCCGCCGCTGATTAATGATCGCGGTTTCGGTGGTGAGGACGTCTAGGTAGGTAGCGAGGCCAGCTGCGTAGCGCTGTCGCGTGCCGTCATCGGCCGCCGTCGCGGAAGCGAGCGCACGCTGCGCATCGTCTACCTGATCGCGAAGCGAGCGCTGACCGCTCAAGATACCGGCGACGTCGCGAAGCGCGTCCGCGAGCATCCGGTCGTAGGTCGCCACCGCCTCTTCATAGCTGGCACGAGTTACCCGATAGGCGCCCTCAACGCGTCCGCCGGAGAAGATCGGGAGGCTGATGGCCGGCCCCGCCGATCCGATCAGGGCGTCGTTGGTAAACAGCGAGGCGATACCAAATGACTGAAAACCGGCGAAGGCGGTGAGATTGACGTTGGGGTAGAATTCAGCCCTGGCCGAATCGATCCGATGTCCAGCGGCTTCAACACGGCGCCTGGCGGCGACCAAGTCGGGGCGACGCCCAACAAGGTCGAGACGGATAGTAGCGGGTATTCCGTACGCACGAAGCACGACGGCAGCTGGCTGACCGATCGCTAGTCCGCGATCCGGCCCAGCCCCGAGCAGCGCTGCAATCTGGAGCCGAGCGACGAGAATTTGGTGATCGATCGCCGCAAGATCACCCTCTGAGATTGGCACCGTCGTCGCCTGTTGATCCCGGTCTACGCGGTTCGACAAACCCTGCGAGAAGCGTTGCGTGATCAGGTCTAACGTCTCGCGCCGGACGCGTAGAGCATCGAAGGCGGCTGCTCGATCCTCGAAAAGCCGGACCAGCTCTGCGTAGCTCGAAGCAACCGATGCCGACAGATGGAGCCGGGCCGCTGCCGCATCGATGGCGGCCGCCTGCGCCTCCGACGTCGCTGCAGCAAGTGCCGCTCGGTTGCGCCCGAAGAAATCTAGGTCGAATGCAAGGTCTAACGTGAGGCGGCCTTGGCTATGAATTCCGCTCGGCAACGAATCCTTGATGAAGTCGGGGTAGCCGAGGTTTCGGGATTGGCGCAGCAGCTCAGGATGCGCATTCGCGCCGAGCTCCGGAAGTGTCGCTGCCCCGGCTTGCTCGGCCGCCGCCGCTGCCCGGCGAGACCGTGCGTCCGCCACCCGCAGGTCCGGCGACCCGGCGAGTGCCTCCGCCTCGAGAGCATCGAGTTGCGCATCACCATAGCCGCGCCACCAATCCTGTTCCGGCCACGGCGTCGTCGGCGCGTCGAGGCTCTTTTCTGAGTTGAGACTTTGCAGCGCGATCGGTTGCGGGCGAATGCCGAGATTCGGCACGCAGCCCGACAGAACTGCTCCGGCGAGACCGACCAGCAAGAGCCGTCTCCTTGATGGACAATGAGGGCGCATCAAGGCTTGTGGAGACGCGGCGCACCTCTCCACACTCGCTGGTTGATCGACAATCGAACCGTCAGCCGTTATGCTGCTTTTTGTCTCGGTGTCGTGCGCGCTCATAGCCGCTCCCGCTTGATTTCTAGGCAAGCGCCCAACCGCACGGACAGAATGATCCTTTTGATCAATCTCCCGACGGCCGCAGCTCACCGGGAGCAAATACGACTATTCCTTCACATTCGCCTATTCGCATTGGCGGAAGACCCTACGGGCACTTCTCGTTAAGGGCTTCGGCCTTGCTCGTTGGATTAGGTTGCTAAAAGGCGTCGCATTTATCGACTCGGATGAGATAAGCGTCGCGAGCACAACGTCGCGGCGAGCATCCCATCAGCCGTTTAAACGCCGTATTGAATGAATCCTCGGAGTTGCATCCAAGTGAGCTAGCCACCTGCGCCAGGCTCTCCCGCGATGTGGTCATCCGCTCCGGCGCCAGTAGCGTGCGGCAGCGGGTGAGATAAGCGATTGGAGTTTCACCGATCCGCTCGCGGAAACGCTTCGCGAACAAGACGCGGTACAAGTGGGCCACCCGCCCTAAGAGATGCGACCCTTCTTGAAGCCGCGATCAGTCGCCATGAAGCGTGCAAGCATGGGCACCACGAGCCGCGCCGGCTCGATCGGCCTGGATTCTCCGGTCTCGCGGGCGAGGGCTTTGCCATAGGCGATGAGATCGCGATGGACGGCCGCAGGCGACTCGACCGCAAGCTTGACCGGACGATCCTCGGTGAGCGCACCGAGCTTGAGCGCGCTCATCGCAGCGTCCTCCAAGGCTCGAGCACGAGATCGCGGCCGACCAGCACGCGCACCGGAAAGCCTGGCCGGATGGTAAGCGTCGGAGGGATATTGAGCTGACGCCGGACAATCTCCTGACCGGCCTGATTGAACGTGGCCTGGCCGCCTTCACGAAGTGCGCGAACGAGATTGTCGTCGCTGTCTGTGGCCAGCTCCGCGCCGAAGCTCAACAGCGTCGAGAGCCCGGCGGCCTTGGCGAGCCCGACCCAATGTTCATCGATCTTGTCTTCGACGCCACCGAATCCTGCTGCATCACCGGCCGGCTGCCGCTCGAGCAGGATCGAGCGGCCGTTGGGCAGGATCAGCCTCGTCCAGGCTAGCAGAACCCGGCGCTGGCCGAAGCCGACTTGGTCGTCATAGTCGGCGATCAGGCGTGAACGCTGCGGCACTAGGAGGATCCGTCCGGTCGGGCTGTCATAGATATTCTCGGTCACCTGCGCCGTGACTTGGGCGGGCAGATCGGAGCGCAACCCGGTGATCAGCGCGGCTGATAAGATGCTTCCCGCCTGGACGACATAGGGCGAAACCGGCGCGGTCAGCCGCTCGGCGCTCGCCGTGCGATGATCGACTTCGCCATTGAGGAAGGAGCGCCGGGCGCTGCCGGCAGGCGTCGTGGTCGAGGGAGCCGCCAAAGGTGGTCCAGCGAGCGCGCCCAGCGACGGCGCAGGAAGGTTCGAGCCGGCAAGTGTCGACTTACCGGCAGCGGACTCAAGAGAAAGGCCAGCTGCCCGGCGACCAGCGTGGCGATCCCCGCGCTCAATCCGGCAACGAGGGCACCGGCGATCCCGGCTCCGGCCTGGTGCGCCCAAAGGCCGACCGATATTGCCGCGAAGAATGGCAAAGCGACGGTCGCGAGTGTGAAAAGCTGCCAGCACAGGAACAGGACTGCGGCGATCGATAAGAGAAGAGCGATGATTATGGCGTCCTCCGTGACGAACGGATTCCAGGACGCGCTCTCCTCCACCACCGCAGCGCAATGTGCCCCTTGGCTATAGCATGTGCGCCCATTTGGACTAAATTATCGCGAGCCGGGCGGAAGCCCGGCGAGCGGCGATTGCCGGCCGCGCGGGGCTTGGCCGCGCGGCCGCCGCCGGGAGGCGGAGACAGGCGCATCGTAGCATCTCCGGGGAAGCGTAAAGCCGGAAGTCCGGCTTTACGGCTTCGGGCTCACCCTGCCTTCAATCGCTGCATCCCCTCGGCCAGCGTCCACAGTGCGCGGTTGAGCGTCACATTCTGATCGATGCCGTTGATCGCGCGCGTCTGGGCACGGCGAATACGGCCCTCGGCGGTGCGCCTGCGGCCCTGCAATCCGCCACGAACCACATTCTCCTGAATGACGTTGAACGTGTTCCACAGGCTGCGGCCGACATCTTCCCGGCGGCGCGGCGCGATGATCTGCTCGGGGCGCAGCGGTGCCTCGTCCTCGCCGTAGCGGGCAACAAGGCTCACCTCGCCGAGCAAGCGCTGCTCGGCCTCGGAAAGCTGGGTCGCCTTCATCTGCTCGGACGCATCGATCAGGCGCGGGAAATCTTCGGCGATCTCCGGCTCGATCACGATGTTCTGGATCAGGCCCTTGTGCGCGATCGACGCGGCCAGCGCCTCGATCGTGGCCTCGCTATGCGGCACCTTGCGCGCATTCCTGGGCGACTTCTTGAGCTTGTTCAGCGGCACGAAAAGGATGCGGCTGTCCTGCTCGCTCGCCTCGGTCTGAATGGTGTCCGTCATCTGACTGCTCCTTGGGCTTGGGTTTCCGCGCAGCGGGAGCGCCGCGCTGAAACCCTGCCCGTCGGCGAGACCGGGGGTGCAACCGGAGGGGCGGCTTCGCGGGGAACCGGCTGCACGGACCCCGGCCTTGAGCCGGGGGGAGGAAGCTGGGCGGAAGACGATCCGAAGGGCGCCGGGGGCAGAGCCCCAAGCGGCCGCGCCGCGTGAGCGGCGCCACGGACGACCGCACCCTTGCGGCGACCGGCCGGCGCGGCAGCGTGCGCGCGGGCCTTGGGGGCCAGCCGCCACCGTGCCCTCCGGGCAGAGCAAGAGTGCAACGCGGGAAACGAGAACGCGCGCACCCTGACCGGCTTCGCCAGAAGCTGGCAGTGTGCGCTCCATTGATTCCGCGTGCCATCTGGGGGCGTTGCGGGGCGCCGTCCCGCAGAAGGGGTACGGCCAGACCTTGGCTGGCCGTCAGGGGAAGGCTTTCCCCTGTGATCAGCGGCTATGGATGTACCACGGTACATCTCAGCGGGACCGATACAAAAGCTTGGTCATTGCATGTCAATACCGAGGACTTATATCAGGCCGCATGGAACCGACGACTCATCGAGAACGGGCCCTGCAGGTCGTCCGGCACCGCGGCATCGCGCGGGGACGCGATTTCGACGCGGCCGGCGTCACGCGGGCGACCCTGCAAAGGCTGCATGACGAAGGCGTCCTCCAGCAGGTCGGCCGCGGACTCTACAAGCTGGCCGATGCGAACGTCGACAGCGCGACGAGCCTGGCCGAGGCCGTCCGCATCCAGCCGCGCGGCGTCATCTGCCTGCTGTCGGCGCTGCAGTTCCACGAGCTGACCACGCAGACCCCCCATGCGGTGTGGATGATGCTCGGCCAAAAGGACTGGGCGCCGGTCAATCCGTCGGTGGCGCTGAAGATCGTTCGCGCGAGCGGCGAAGCTCTGACAGCGGGCGTCGAGACACACGTCATAGACGGCGTTCCTGTGCCCATCACCGTACCGGCCAAGACCGTCGCCGACTGCTTCAAGCACCGCAACAAGATCGGCATCGACGTGGCGGTCGAGGCCCTGCGCGATTTCATGAAGTCCCGACCCCGGCCGGACCTCAATGCGATCTACCGTTATGCCCAGCTCGATCGAGTCCAATCGGTGATCCGGCCCTATCTCGAAGCGATGACATGAGCCGGCCGCCGAAGAACATGGCGATTTCGGTGCGCGACCGGCTGACGGCGCGTGCCCGCGAGCGCCGCGAAAACGCACAGCTACTGATGACCCGCTACGTCATTGAACGCCTGCTGTTTCGTCTCAGCCTGTCGCCACATCGCGAGCGGTTCGTGCTCAAGGGCGCGATGCTGTTCAGCCTCTGGGCGGCAGCCCCCTATCGCGCCACCGGCGACCTCGATCTGCTTGGCATCGGCGAGAATGCGCCCGAGCAACTCGCGGCGGTTTTTCAGGAAATCCTTGGCGTTGCGGTCGATGACGACGGCATCGTGTTCCGGCCCGAAACCCTGCGCGCGGCCGCGGCCCGTGCCGAGGATGAATATGCCGGCGTCCGCATCGACTTCGTCGCCGAACTCGCCGGCGCGCGCCTGCCGATGCACGTCGATATCGGCTATGGCGACGCGATCACGCCGGGCGCGATCGAGATCGAATATCCGTCGCTGCTCGGCCAGCCTACCGCGCACCTTCGGGCCTATCCGCCCGAAACGGTCGTGGCCGAGAAATTCCAGGCCATGGTCGCGCTCGGCATGCTGAACACGCGCCTGAAGGATTTCTATGACATCTGGGCGATCGCGGGATCGTTCGCGTTCGACGGTGCCGTGCTGTCGCGGGCCATCCAGGCCACCTTCGAGCGCCGCCAAACCCCGTTGCCCGCCGAGACGCCCCCGGCGCTCACGCCCGCCTTTGCCGACGAGAAGCAGGCGCAATGGACAGCGTTCCTGCGGCGGACGGAAATCGCGCTGGCGCCAGAACCGTTCGCCGCGATCCAGGCTCAAGTCGCGACGTTGGTGATGCCGCCGGTGCGCGCGCTCAGCCACGGCGCCGCCTTTACCGGCGAATGGCCCAGCGGCGGTCCCTGGCAGGAGAAGTGACGATACGGATGTGCAGAAGGCCACTTCGGAAGATCTCGCCACCGTGCTCGGCTGGCTCGAGCGCGAATATGCGGAGGACGATGAAGGGTTCTGGTGCAACCGATCGATCATCGCGCGCGGGTTGGAGGATGGCGATCTTTGGGTCATTCGGCGAGATGGCGAGGCGGTCGCGTTTCAGGTCGGTTACTATGCCGCCGATATCGCGGCCGTAACGCAAGGCGAAGTCGTGCAGGCGCGCGCCGCTGGAATCGAAGGTCCGCCGGCTGCTGTCGTCTTCTTCGAATGCGCGCGGCCTCGAGTAGACGTTGTGCGCCTTCGAGCGCTTCATGCGCTCCTTCGGGATGATCGCTGCATCGGTCAACATTACCAGGGTCTCCGATCATTTTTACCGTCGCCCCTAAAACGCACTTCTCCCGACCCGAAAAGCGCACCGTTTCCAGTGACTTAGGCGGAATAGATGTAAGAGGGGCTAAAGCCCGGGCGGTGTCGCCGCACGTTTTTGCTTTCCCCGGGACTCGGTATGTGATTCATCCTGTGGATGGCGCCCTCCGGACCCATTGATGACCTTTCGAGCGCCGATCTGGTTGCGCTGGTCACGGCATTGCTCAGGAAGGTTGCGGATCTGGAGCGGATCGTATCGGCGCAGCGCGATGAGATCGCTCGCCTGAAGGGTCTGAAGGGATGCCCCTCGATCAAACCCAGCGAAATGGAGCAGGCGACGACCGGTAAGCGGCCGGGGTTAAAGCGCGGGAAGCGCGGTCCAAAGCCGGCTCCGCGGGTTGTCGTCGAAGACCAGAACCTTACACCCGAATTGACAGCCGCGGAGCGATCTGGCGCGCGCTTCAAGGGGTATCAGAACTACGTCGTCCAGGATCTTATGATCAGCCCCCGGTTGATCCGCTATCGCCGCGAGCGCTGGGTAACGGCAGACGGCAGGGCCGTTACAGCTCCGCTGCCGGCCGGGATCCGTGGTCACTTCGGTCCGGACCTCTGTCGCTTCGTCTTGACGCAATATCACCAGTGTCAGGTTACTATCCCCCGACTTGTCGCCCAGTTGCGCAGCATAGGAGTGGCGATCTCGAAGCGGCAAGTGATGCGGCTATTGAACGAGGGGCAGGAAAGCTTCGTTGCCGAGGCACGTGACGTATTGCGGTCGGGACTGGCGACAGCGCCCTGGCTGACGGTCGACGATACCGGTGCCCGCCACAAGGCGAAGAACGGTTTCTGCACCCAGATCGGCAATGATCATTTCACTTCGTTTACGACCACTGGATCGAAGAGCCGGCTCAACTTTCTCACGTTACTGCGAGGCGGTCACAATGATTATGTAATCAACCAGGACGCACTGGATTACATGCGCGACCGTGCGCTCAGCGACCAAGTCATTCGTCAACTCGCCAACCATCCCGACCGGTATTTTGCAGATCATGCCGCTTGGTCCGGTCATCTCGAGCGGCTGGGCATTGCGCCACTCACGGTTAAGCCGAACCCGCTTCTCATCGCCAGCGAAGGCGCGCTGTGGGGAAGCATTCGTTCTCATGGGTTCCTCGATACGACGGTCATCGTCAGCGATGGCGCCGGCCAGTTCGAAGTTGGGCAGCACGCCTCGTGCTGGATCCATACCGAGCGCCTCGTCCACAAACTCGATGGCTTCAACGCCCGCGATCGCCAGGCCCAGCAGCATCTGCGAGGTCTGATCTGGAATTACTATCGCGATCTCAAAGCATATCGCGATAATCCGTCCCCGACCCGTCGGACCAGCCTGCGCGCTAGGTTCGACCGGATCTTTCGGCGCAGAACCGGCGCCGTCATGCTGGATCGACTGCTTAAGCGCATCCACGCCAACCGACATGACCTCTTGATGGTTCTCGATCGACCCGAAATCCGCTCCACACCAACGGCTCGGAAAACGATATCCGCTGCTACGTTACCAAGCGCAAAGTCTCCGGTGGAACCAGGAGCGATGAAGGTCGCGATACACGGGACGCCTTCCTCGGTATCGCCAAGACCTGCGCCAAGCTCGGCTTTACGTTCTGGGACTATCTTGGCGACCGCCTTCACATCGCAGGGGCCGTCAGCATTCCCGACCTACCTATGATCGTCGCCGCTCGCGCCTGAGCGCCCGGGGTTATGCCCCTCTTACATATTCTGGCGTAGTCCCGAGACCCTCTGGAGGGGCCTAAATCATTCCCACTCGATCGTGCCGGGCGGCTTTGAGGTATAGTCATAGGTCACGCGATTGACGCCCTTCACCTCGTTGACTATCCGGGTCGCCACCCGCGGCAGGAAATCGCCGGGAAATTGGAAAGCCTCGGCGGTCATACCGTCGGTCGAGGTGACCGCGCGCAGCGCCAGCACATATTCGTAGGTGCGATGGTCACCCATCACACCGACTGTGCGTACCGGCAGCAATACCGCGAACGCTTGCCAGATCGCGTCGTAGAGCCCGGCGTTGCGGATCTCCTCGAGGTAGATCGAATCGGCCTTGCGGAGAATATCACAGCGCTCCTTGGTGACCTCGCCGGGAATGCGGATCGCCAAGCCCGGCCCGGGAAACGGGTGCCGACCAACGAACGCCTGCGGCAGCCCGAGCTCGACTCCGAGCACGCGGACCTCGTCCTTGAATAATTCACGGAGCGGTTCGACCAACTTCATGTTCATCCGCTCGGGCAGGCCGCCGACATTGTGGTGGCTCTTGATCGTAACCGATGGCCCGCCGGTAAAGCTGACGCTCTCAATCACGTCCGGATAGAGCGTGCCCTGGGCGAGGAAATCGGCGCCGCCGACCTTGCGCGCCTCCTCCTCGAACAAGTCGATGAACGCCCCGCCGATGAACTTGCGTTTAGCCTCGGGATCGGTAAGCCCGGCGAGGCCGCCCAGGAACGTCTCTTCGGCATTCACATGGACCAATGGGATATTATAGCTGTTGCGGAATAGGCTGACGACCTGCTCAGCCTCGCCGGTGCGCATTAGCCCGTGATCGACGAACACGCAGGTAAGCTGCTCGCCGATCGCCTCATGGATCAGCACCGCCGCCACCGCAGAGTCGACGCCACCGGACAAGCCGCAGATCACCCGCCCCTTACCGACCTGGGCGCGAATCTCGGCGATCTTGGTCGCGCGGAACTCAGCCATCGTCCAGTCGCCGGATAGGCCACAGATATGGCGCACGAAATTCGCGAGCAATTTGCCGCCATCGGGGGTGTGGATCACCTCGGGGTGAAACATCATCGAATAAAAGCGCCGGGCCTCGTCCACCGCGATCGCGAACGGCGCACCGTCCGATCGCGCGACGACCTCGAAGCCGTCGGGCAGCCGCTCGACGCGGTCGCCGTGACTCATCCACACTTGGTGGCGCTCGCCGACTGACCAAAGGCCGTCGAACAGCCGCGATTCGGCAACAATATCGATAAAGGCGCTGCCGAACTCTCGCTCGTCAGAAGCAGCGACATGGCCACCAAGCTGATGCGCCATCGTCTGTTGGCCATAGCAAATCGCGAGCACCGGGATACCGGCGTCGAAGATCGTCTGCGGCGCGCGCGGGGAATCGTCCCACATCACGGACGACGGGCCACCAGAAAGGATGATCCCCTTCGGCTTCAGGCGCTCGAACGCCTCCTGGGCGGTGTTGAACGGGGCGATCTCGCTATATACCCCCGCTTCCCGGACGCGGCGCGCGATGAGTTGGGTCACCTGGCTGCCGAAATCGATGATAAGGATGGAGTCTTGGGCGGGGCTAGTCATGCGTCCAGCCGATAGCAGATGCGTGCGGCAGAGCCAGCCCCCGCGTTACGGATTCCATACCTCACGTCATGCCGGACCTGTTCCGACGCCCCTTCACGGCAGATGCCTGACCGGTAGTCGTGAATCCAGGATCGCGGAACACCTCTCGGATGACGGGTGCGCCGTCAGGCCACCGGTGCCACCACCATCCCGGTCCATTTAGCAATGAACGACCATAAATCGGCAGTCTCCTCGATCACCTTGTCGGTCGGCTTACCCGAGCCGTGGCCGGCCCGGGTCTCGATCCGCGCAAGGTGCGGCCTGTCGCCGAGATCGACCGCCTGCAGCGCCGCAGTATATTTGAAGCTGTGCCCGGGTACCACGCGATCATCGGTATCCGCAGTGGTGACCAGGATCGCCGGATAGTCCGTACCGGCGCGAACATTGTGATAGGGCGAATAGGTCAGCAGGTTGCGGAAATCAGCTTCCTTGGCGGGCACGCCGTAATCATCGACCCAATAGCGCCCCGCGGTGAAGCGATCGAAGCGCAGCATGTCCATCACCCCCACTGCGGGCAGCGCGGCTGCGAACAGCTCGGGGCGCTGATTCACTACCGCGCCGACCAGCAGGCCGCCGTTCGACCCACCCTGTATCGCGAGTTGATCGGGAGTGGTTATCCCTTCGGCCACCAGATATTCCGCCGCCGCAATGAAATCGTCAAAGCTGTTCTGTTTGTTGGCGAGCCGCCCGCCATCGTGCCATGCTTTGCCGTACTCGCCGCCGCCGCGGATATTGGCCACCGCCAGCACCCCGCCCTGCTCAAGCCAGCCGATCCGGGTCGAGGAAAAGGCTGGCGGGATCGAAACGTTGAAGCCGCCATAGCCATAGAGTAACGTGGGCGCTGGCCCGACCACATCTTTGCGCGCGACCACGAACATCGGCACCTGTGTGCCGTCCGTCGATGCGAAGAACCGCTGCTCGACGAAATAGAGCGATGGGTCGAACGCCACCTCCGGCTGGGCCCAGACGCGTGCCTCGCCGGTGGTAACATTATAGCGATAGATGGTGGTCGGCGTGGCGAAGCTGGTGAAGGCGAAGAAGGTTTCCGGATCGTCGGCCTCGCCGCCGAATCCGCCGGCGTTGCCGATTCCCGGCAGCGCGACCGCGCCGTCCGGCGTGCCGTCAAGCTGGAAGCGTCGCACCTCGGTCTTCACGTCGGCAAGATAGGAGACGATCAGCCGGCCGCCGACGATCGATGCATCCTCAATTACGCCATCTTCCTCGGCAACGATCTCGCGGGTCCCGCGCATCGTGCTCGAGACATCCATCGACACAATCCGCAAGCGCGGCGCGTCCTGATTGGTCACCCAGTAGAAGACGCTGCCGACAGTGCCCGCGAGCGACCATTGGTGGTCGAGCCCGCGCACAATCCGCTGCGGGGTGGCCTTCGCGCTGGTGAGATCGAGCACGGTAATCTCATAGCGATTGTCAGTGCCCTCATGGGTGGTGATGACCAGCCAACGGCCATCGTCGGTGACCTGCGCCGCATGACCAAGGCGAGGACGATCCGGAGTCGCGTAGACCAGCCGGTCGCTCGTCTGCGGAGTTCCGAGCGTGTGGAAATGGACGCTCTGATTCTCGTTGAGTGCCTGGAACTCGGCGCCCTCCGCGGGCGGCGTGAAACGCGAATAGAAGTAACCGGCGCCATTCTTCGCCCAGGCCAGGCCAGAGAACTTCACCCACTGCACGACGTCCTCGGCAATCACTCCGGTCGCGACGTCCAGTACCTTGAGCGTGCGCCAGTCCGACCCGCCGTCCTGTACCGCGAACAAAATATGGCGGCCGTCCTTCGAGGGCACCCACTCGCCGAGGGCCGTCGCGCCGTCCGCCGACCAGCCATTGGGATCGAGCAGCACCCGCCCTTCGCCATCGAGCGAGTCGCGCACGTACAACACTGCCTGATTCTGCAACCCGCTGTTGCGTGCGTAGAAATAGCGGCCACCTTTCTTCACCGGGATACCGAAACGTTCATAGTCGATCAGTTGCTGGAGCCGGGCGCGGAATAGCGCACGGCCGGGCAGGCCCACGAGATAGTCCTCGGTCAGCGTGTTCTGCGCGGCCACCCACGCCGCCACTTCCAGATCGGTGCGGACGTCATTTTCCAACCAGCGATAGGGATCGGCGACCGCCACACCGAAATGCTCGTCGATTTGATCGCTACGGCGGGTTTCGGGATAGACCATGATATCTCCTAAGATTGGACAGCGCGAACGCGGCAGACAAAGCAAAGGGGCCGCGACCTGACGATCGCGACCCCTTTAATTCACTTGGAAAGCGATGCCAGCTTATGCGGCCTCGTAATCCTCTTCGACCATCGCCGGGCCCGAATCCTGGCCCTTGGCCGAGACGTCGCGATCGACGAACTCAATCACCGCCATCGGCGAGGCATCGGACATGCGGATGCCCGCCTTGATCACGCGGGTGTAGCCGCCGTTGCGATCAGCATAGCGCGGAGCCAGCGTGTCGAACAGCTTGATGAGCTGCGCGTCGTCGAGCAAGCGTGCATGCGCCAGACGACGGTTGGACAAGCCACCCTTCTTCGCCAGCGTAATAAGCTTCTCGATATATGGGCGCAGTTCCTTCGCCTTGGCGACGGTGGTGGTGATCTGCTCGTGCTTAATGAGGGCTGCAGACATGTTGCGGAACAGCGCGATGCGATGTGCCGAGGTACGTTGCAGCTTACGACCGCCTACGCGATGACGCATGGTATTTCCTTCGTTCGTTCAGGGGCCGTGTGAGGTACCCAGGACCAGGTGGGGACGGAAGCCCACCCAAAAATCCGTCATCCCAGCGAAAGCGGGGATCTTGATAGGGGCGCACACGGCCCCAACCACGACATCCAACTTTCGCCGGGATAACGGGTTGGGGCCGGAATGCGCTTAGCCCATGATTTCCTGCTCAAGCTTCTTGGCCATCTCTTCGATGTTTTCAGGCGGCCAGCCCGGGATTTCCATCCCAAGGCGAAGACCCATGCTCGAAAGCACTTCCTTGATCTCGTTGAGCGACTTTCGGCCGAAGTTGGGTGTTCGCAGCATCTCGGCTTCGGTCTTCTGGACCAGATCGCCAATGTAGATGATGTTGTCGTTCTTGAGGCAGTTCGCCGAACGCACCGACAGTTCCAGCTCGTCGACCTTCTTAAGCAGGTAACGGTTGATCTGTGCGGTGTCGCCTGCGGCCTCTCCGCCGGCAGCAGCGGGAGCTGCATGGCCGATCGGTGCCGCACGGGTAACGGCCGAATCGTCGAAGTGGACGAACAACGCGAGCTGGTCCTGCAGAATGCGTGCGGCATAGGCCACGGCATCCTCCGGGGTGATCGTGCCGTCGGTCTCGACGTTGAGGGTCAGCTTGTCGTAATCGAGTTCCTGCCCAACGCGGGTGTTCTCGACTTTATACGACACCTGGCGGACCGGCGAATACAAAGCGTCGACCGGGATCAGACCGATCGGCGCATCGGCCGGACGGTTGGCGGTGGCAGGCGCATAGCCCTTCCCGATGTCAGCAGTCAGCTCCATGTTGAGCGTCGCGCCTTCGTCGAGATGGCAGATTACCAAATCGCCGTTCATCACCTCGATGTCGCCCGAGACGGCGATGTCGCCGGCCTTGACTTCACCCGGACCGGTTACCGAAAGCTGGAGACGCTTCGGGCCTTCGCCTTGCATACGCAAAGCGATCTGCTTCACGTTCAGGACGATGTCGGTCACGTCCTCGCGGACCCCGGTCAGCGAGGAAAATTCATGCAGCACGTTCTCGATCTTGATCGAAGTAACGGCGGCACCCTGCAGCGACGAGAGCAGCACGCGGCGCAGCGCATTGCCGAGCGTCAGGCCGAAACCACGCTCCAACGGCTCGGCGACGAATGTCGCCTTGCGCTTGCCATCGCCGCCCGACTTCTTTTCGAGGCCGTTCGGCTTCTTCAATTCCTGCCAGTTCTTTGCATTAACGGACATGGGCTTCCCCTTGGTTTTGGGCGGGAGTAGAGCGGCTCCGGCCATAAAGAAATCGTCCGCGCGGCGCGATCAACCGCGCGCGGACGACAGCGGGACTGTTAGACGCGGCGACGCTTGGAAGGGCGCACGCCGTTGTGCGGGATCGAGGTCACGTCGCGGATCGATGTGATCTGGAAACCGACTGCCTGCAGCGCGCGCAGCGCCGACTCGCGACCCGAACCGGGGCCCTTGACCTCGACTTCGAGCGTACGGACGCCATGCTCGGCAGCCTTCTTGCCCGCGTCTTCGGCAGCAACCTGAGCCGCATACGGAGTCGATTTACGCGAGCCCTTGAAGCCCATCGTGCCGGCCGACGACCACGAGATCGCGTTGCCCTGGGCATCGGTAATCGTGATCATAGTGTTGTTGAAGCTTGCGTTCACGTGAGCGACGCCCGACGTGATGTTCTTGCGCTCACGGCGCTTAATGCGCTGAGGTTCGCGTGCCATATCTGTATCCTAATCCTGAAAGCGGGACGAGCGAGCCACTCTGAGAGCGGCTCAGCGCATCACTTCTTCTTGCCGGCGATCGGCTTTGCCTTACCCTTGCGGGTGCGTGCGTTGGTGTGCGTACGCTGTCCGCGAACGGGCAGCCCCTTGCGATGGCGAAGCCCACGATAGCAGGCCAGATCCATCAGGCGCTTGATGTTCATCGATACCTGACGGCGAAGATCGCCCTCAACGGTATAGTCTGCATCGATTGCTTCACGAATCTGCAGGACTTCCTGATCGGTCAGGTCCTGAACGCGGCGCTCGGGCGCGATGTTCAGCTTTTCGGTGATCGCCTTAGCATGGGTGTTACCGATGCCGTGGATGTAGGTCAGCGCGATAACAACGCGCTTGTTGGTCGGGATGTTGACACCCGCAATACGAGCCATGAACTTTTTCTCCTGCTCCACGGGGTCGGCATGGCCGCGCGAACCCCATCTCGTCGCGTGAATCTCTCAACGCAGGATACCGGCGAGCGCAACTAGCGCCGCCGGGACAACCGGGGTTTCGAGGAAAGGCTCACGTAAGGGGACGGGAACACCCTGTCAAGCGGTGGATTGCGAGTCGGCGCGCAGTTTCCACCACCGGCGCAGCGCGACCGCAAACCAAATCAATTCTACCGCCCCGAACGGCCAGGCCCCTTGGAGGAAGCCGTAGGTCGAGCCCATCAGGCAGCCGATCGCGAAAGCGAAGGTCCACACAGGCGCACGGTCCTCGAGCATGTAGCAGATCAGCATGAAGGTGACCGCGAACAGGCCGAAGAGGGTGAGAGCGTCCATGCCTCCGGCTGTGCCCGGGAAATGGAGGCTTGACCAGCCTCTCCTGCCTTCAACGACAACGCCGCCATTTGCATCGCTCACCGGCTCTCCCCACGCGTCCTAAGCATGTCGAAAAGCACTGGTGTCTCCGCCGTCGAGAAGAAAAACGGAGGAGACCTTTCCCCTTAGACGTCGCGCATCACCGGCCCTTATCGATCATTATAGGTCCAATATACGATACCGATCAGGGGCAGACCAATGCCATCAACGCCGGGGCAGAGCGATCTTCGTCGGCACTACCACCGTCGTCGCCGCTACCATCACGCCTCACCCGCCTGTCACGGCCCAGCCCTGCACTAGGAGGGTATCGGATACCGACGCGCGCCGCGTAAACCAAACACCGCTACAAAATCACCATCACGAACAGGATCAATCGCTCGATCATATCGGCAGCACGATCCGCGCCACCAATCCTGGCGCATTATCCCCCAGTTCCAACCGTCCGCCGTGCAGCCTGGAGACTGCCTCCACCAGCGCCAGCCCCAGCCCCGCCCCCGGCTCGCTACGTGCGGCGTCAAGCCGGCCAAACCGGCGCAGCGCGGTAGCCTGATCGGCGAGGGCGATTCCCCGGCCCCGGTCAGCCACTTCGATGCGAATCGCCGCGGGCTCGCTGGCGAGGCGCAACGCGATCTCGCCGCCGCTGCCATGCTTAATCGCATTATCGAGCAGATTTGCGATCGCCTGCGACAGCAACTCGCGGTGCACCGCTGCCCCCGGCGCCGGCGCCGCCTGTACTGCAAAGTCGATCCCTGCATCCTCCAGCACCGGCGCATATAGCTCGGCGATCTCCTCGATCAGCGCGGCCGGATCAAGGGTGGTGAAGCGGTCGCGCGACATCGCCTCCGATCGGGAGATCTCTAATAGCGTTGCCAGCATCCGCATCACGATATCGGTCTCGGCAAGCAGGCTGGCCAGCGCCGCGTCGCGCGGTGCAGGATCGGTCTGCAGCGCGGCATTCTCTGCTTTGGTGCGCAGCCGGGCTAGCGGCGAGCGCAGGTCGTGCGCCAAGCTGTCGGTCATCACACGGAGTTCGGTCATCAGCCGCTCGACTTTGTCGAGCATCGTGTTGAGCTGTCCGCCCAGACGATCGAACGCATCATGCCCGCCCGCAACCACCGCAACCCGCCGCGCGAGATCTCCGCCCGCCACCGCATCTACCGCGCCTGCGATCAGATCGAGCCGGCGCGACACGTAGCGCGCGAGCACCAATCCGCCGGCGAGCCCCAGTCCCACGCTGAGCAGCAGCGACAGCGCGAGGGCGCGCTCAATCCCATGCTGGGCCTCGCGCCAATTATCGAGCAGGCGACCACTGAGCAACCAGCGTGCGCCGACCGGGCGCACCGAATAACCGGCCTCGCGCGCGTCCCAGCCGCGCTCGATGCCGAGATCGCCGAGTGCGAAGGCGATCGGGTGCGGCGCGCCAAGCCGCGCCGGGCCGAAGCCGGCGATCCGGCGACCATCTGCGTCGAACACCGCGGCAATCAATGAATCATCGCCGACGCGGCGCGCTTCGGTCGTCGCATCTAGCGCACCGAGACCACCAGCGCGGTATACCGCGACCAGAGCGTCGGAGCGCTCGATCGTCTCACGCCCGAGCGTCTCAATCGCATCGGCATGCGTCGATTGCCAGACGAAGCCGGCCAGAGCGAGATTGGAGATCAGCGCCAGCGCCAGCGCCAACAGCGCGACACGGACGGTGACCGAAAACCGCATCACGCCTCGACGGCGAGTCGGTAGCCCGCGCCACGCACGGTGTGCAGCAGCGGTGTCGCGAAACCGTCCTCAATCTTTCGCCGGAGGCGACCAATGTGGACATCGACCACGTTCGATCCCGGATCGAAGTGATAGTTCCAGATCTTCTCGAGCATCATCGTCCGGGTAACGACCTGTCCCGCATGGCGCGCGAGATATTCAAGGATCGAGAATTCGCGGGTGCCGAGGGGAATATTACGCCCCGCGCGGGTGACGGTGCGCCCGAGCAGGTCGATCTCGAGATCGCCGACGCTGAGTCGCGCACGCTGGGTCTCGCTGCTGCTGCGGTCGGTGCGGCGGAGCAGCGCCTCTACGCGCGCGGAGAGTTCGGCGAAGGAAAACGGTTTGGTGAGATAGTCGTCCGCGCCGGCGCGCAGACCATCGACCCGGTCGTCAACGGTGCCGAGTGCGGACAACACGAGCGCGGGAGTGGCGATCCCTGCGGCGCGAATCGCTCCGAGCATCGCCAGGCCATCCAGACCCGGCAGCATCCGATCGGCGATGATCAGGTCGAAGATGCCTTCGCTGGCTAGGAACAGCCCGTCGCGCCCGTCCCGGCACGTCTCAACCGAATAACCCGCCTCACCGAGCCCCTTGGCAAGGTAGCTGGCGGTGGCGGCGTCGTCTTCGACGATCAGGATTTTACGCGACATGGGATTATCCGGCAGCGAGTCTCTCCCCGCTATAGAAACGAAAAGGCCGGCGGAAGGGGGGTGCCCTCCGCCGGCCCGCCGACGTCCCCGGGAGTGGTACAGACGCCGAGCGTTTTTCGGGAGCTCTCGCTTCCGGCTAAGACTATGGGCGCGGCCCGCTACGCGGACAATGACGAGGGCATGAACAATGTGTCATCTTGGAGATCCGCTCGATCATCCGGCGCTTCGTCCGTCGGTACCGACCGGAAAGCGAGCGACCTGCCTACCGCCCCTCCTCGACCTTTTTCGCCGGTGCGCTTTCCGCCGCCGATTTCAGCCCGAGCAACTGCGTCGCCAGCACCTCGTCCACCTTCGGCGCCATCGCTTCCGCCCCGCCGCGGATGAAACCGCCGACGACATAGCTGATCGTCGCCCGAGTCGCCTTGGGATGGTCAGGATCGGGATCGAGCTTAACAGTCAGCGTGCCGACCACCGCTTCAGCCTGCAATGGCCCAAGCGAGCCCACCATGCGGATCATCCGCGGCGGCTGCGCATAGACGACATGCGCGTGCTCAATGCTGCCGCCGGGCTCGATCTTCTCGCAGAAACAGCCGCCGGCCACGGGATCGAGCGTCAAATTGGCGCTGTCGCCCGAATAAGTATGTTCCTTGTCCCACCAGCGCGATGGGCTACGCAGCGCCTCCCATGCGCGGCCGACCGGCGCATCGATGGTAACGCTTTGGCTAATCTCGAAACTGGAAGGCGAGGATTGCACGACTTCGGCCATGGCCGGCGCGGCGATCAGGGCGGCGAGTAGAATTAGCGTGCGCATCTCATGCCTCTCTCCCCCGCACTTCGCCACAACGGCCGCGGCTTAACTTCGCCCGTCCAGAATCGCTTCGATGGCCTGCGAGACATGGCCTATGTCCGCCATACCGTCGACCTTCTTCACCAGCCCTCGCGCTTCGTAGATCGGCAGGATCGGTGCCGTCTTGGCGCGGTATTCGGCCATGCGGGTGTGGACGGTCTCGGCATTGTCGTCTGGGCGGCGCTTGAACTCATGATGTCCGCAGACGTCGCACGTGCCCTCGACCTTCGGCTGCTTGAAACGATCGTGATAGCCGGCCCCGCAATTGGCGCAGGTGTAGCGCCCGACGACGCGGTCGACGAGCACCGCCTCATCCACCGCCAGTTCGATGACGAAATCGAGCGTCCGGTGGCGATTGGCGAGCAATTTGTCGAGCTCGGTCGCCTGGGCTGCCGTGCGCGGATAACCATCGAAGATCACACCGCTGCCCGCATCAAGTTGGTCGAGCCGCTCGCCAATCAGTGCTGAGACGATGTCATCGGAAACCAAGCCACCCGCGGCCATCACAGCCTTAGCCTGGATGCCAACCGGCGTCTCGGCCTTCACCGCGGCGCGCAGCATGTCCCCAGTGGAGAGCTGCACCATGCCGCGATCGCTTTCCAGACGGCTGGCCTGGGTTCCTTTGCCCGCACCAGGCGGCCCCAGGAGGATGATGTTCAAGCGTAATCCCCTCGTATTCGGTCGTCGCCGGCCGGCCCTCTTAACGGAGCCGAGCGCCCTTCAATTTCGCCTTCTTGATCAGATCGCCATACTGGTGTGCCAGCAAATGCGACTGAATCTGCGTCACTGTATCCATCGTCACGTTGACGACGATAAGCAAGGACGTACCGCCCAGGTAGAACGGGATCTGCAACGCAGACACAAGATATTCCGGCACCAGGCAGATCGCCGTCAGATAGGCGGCGCCGATCACGGTGATCCGGGTCAGCACATAATCGAAGTAATTTTCCGTATTTTTGCCGGGACGGATGCCGGGAATGAAGCCGCCGTAGCGCTTCAGATTGTCCGCCGTCTCTTCCGGGTTGAACACAACCGCGGTGTAGAAGAACGAGAAGAAGATGATACCGCCGGCATAAAGCGCCATGTAGAGCGGCGCGCCGTGCTGGAGATACTGATTGAGGCCGATCACGAAATCGCCCCACTTGCTCTCACCTGCGACCTTAGCACCGGCAAACTGGGTGATCGTCAGCGGCATCAGCAGCAGTGACGAAGCGAAGATCGGCGGGATCACGCCAGCCGTGTTGATCTTGAGCGGGAGATGGCTGCGCTCGGCCTGCATCCCGCGCTGAGTCTGGCGCTTGGGATATTGGATCAGGATACGGCGCTGGGCGCGCTCCATAAAACAGATGAACAGAATCAGGCCAACAACGGCGACAATGATGCCGACCAGTTTCAGCGGATCGAGCGAGCCCGACCGCCCCGACTGCAGCAGGTTCACCAGCGTCATCGGCAGATTGGCGACGATCCCGGCCATGATGATCAGCGAGACGCCGTTACCGATGCCGCGCGCGGTAATCTGCTCGCCGATCCACATCAGGAACATCGTGCCGCCGATCAGCGAGATAATCGATCCGACGACGAATAGGGTGCCAGGCTCGACAACCACGCCTTGGCTCTCAAAGCCAAGTGCGATGAAATAGCCCTGGATCGCGGTGAGCGCTACCGTACCATATCGCGTGTACTGGTTCAGCTTCTTGCGGCCCGATTCACCTTCCTTCTTGATTGCGGCGAGCTGCGGCGACAGCGAGGTCGCGAGCTGGATCACAATCGACGCGGTAATGTAAGGCATCACGCCCAAGGCGATCAGGCTGGCGCGCTTGAGCGAGCCGCCGGAAAAGGCGTTGAAGAAATCAAGCACGCCGCCGTTGGTACGTTGTGCAAGGGCAGTCAGCGCGGTCGGATCGATGCCGGGCAGCGGCACGTAGCTCAGCAGGCGGAACACGATGAGCGCGCCCAGTGTGAACCACAGGCGCTTCTTGAGATCGGTCGCTTTCGCGAACTTCGACAGGCTGATGCTCGAGGCGAGCTGGTCGGCTGCGGATGCCATTATATGTCGGTCCCGGAAACAAAGACGGCGGGATGCGTTGTTCGCCCCCGCCGCCCATATAGTGACCCGTTCGGGCTTGTCTAAGGTCTTTGCAACCTTAGCGCGAATTCGGGTGCGCAGAATGCCGTTACCACCCAAATTCCAGTGGATACGGCCACCCTGCCCAGTTCGCGCTGAACGCGTCGAAAGCTACTTCTCGATGGTGGAGAGAAGAACGATACTTCAACACGCTCAGTAGGAACGAAAAAGGGGCGAAGAAAGCTAGTCCCTCCCCGACCCCTTCCCAAGCTTATGCCTTGAACGAGGCCTTATGGGCCTTGCGCTCCTGGTACTTCACGCCCTTCTTGGCGGCAGCCTTTTCGGCCGCCGGCACGACGTGAATCACGTCGACCTTGCCGCCTGCCTTCTCGACCGCCTCAATCGCGCCCTTCGACGCACCGGCAACCGTAAAGCTCAGCGTAGCCGAGAACTCACCCTTGCCCAGCAGGCGGACACCGTCCTTGCCGCCTCGCGCCAAACCGGCGGCCTTGAGCGCTGCATGGTCGAGCGTAGCGCCGGCTTCGATCTTGCCGTCATCGAGCGCCTTTTGGATCGCACCGAGGTTTACCTCAGCATAATCCTTGGCGAAGATGTTGTTAAAGCCGCGCTTAGGGAGACGCATATGGAGCGGCATCTGGCCGCCCTCGAAGCCGGCAATCGACACGCCCGAGCGGCTCTTCTGGCCCTTTTGACCACGGCCGGCAGTCTTACCCTTGCCCGAGCCGATGCCGCGTCCGACGCGCATCTTCGACTTACGGGCACCTTCGTTATCGCGGAGTTCGTTCAGTTTCATGGTCGTGCACTCGCTTTCGCTTTTGTCGCGCTTAAAAAAACAGGAAGGGGGCGGTTAGCCCCCTTCCCTCAATTTGTCACTACCGAAGGCAGAAGGCTCAGCCCTCGACGCTCAGCATGTGGGCGACCTTACGGATCATCCCACGGACCTCGGGGCTGTCTTCCAGCTCCCTGGTCTTGTGCATCTTGTTGAGGCCCAAGCCGATCAGCGTTGCGCGCTGATCGCCACGGCGCCGAATCGGCGAACCGGTCTGCGTCACTTTGATGGTGGCCATGTCTGATTACTCCACGATCGCGGCGGCATCAGCCTCGGCGGTCTTGGAACCCCCCAGGCCGAGTAGGTCGGCGATCTTCTTGCCCCGGCGCTGTGCGACAGACTTAGGCGAGACCTGCTCGCGCAAGGCTTCGAACGTCGCCCGGATCATGTTGTAGGGGTTCGAAGTGCCGGTCGACTTGGTCACCACGTCGGCAACGCCGAGCGCTTCGAAAACGGCGCGCATCGGGCCACCGGCGATAATGCCAGTGCCGGGAGGCGCCGAACGAACGGTGACCAGGCCAGCGCCGAAGTGGCCAAGACCGTCATGGTGAAGCGTGCGGCCATCGCGCAGCGGAACGCGGATCATCGCCTTCTTCGCGGCGGCAGTCGCCTTGGAAATGGCCTCAGGCACTTCGCGCGCCTTGCCGTGGCCGAAGCCGACGCGACCCTTGCCATCGCCAACGACAACAAGTGCTGCAAAGCCGAAGCGCTTACCGCCCTTCACCGTCTTCGAGACGCGGTTGATGTGAACCAGCTTCTCGATCAGCTCTTCCCCGCCATCGTCCGGGCCACCGCGACGATTGTCACGGCCACCGCGGTTGTCACGGCCACCGCGATTGTCGCGGCCACCGGCGCCGCCGCCGGGTGCGCCACGGCCGCGGCCGCCGCGCGGGCTACGATTCTGGGGAGCATCGGTGCCAGCTGCGCCCTCGGGAGCGACTGCTGCGACGTCCGTCGTGTTGATTTCGTCAGCCATGTCTTAGAACTCCAATCCGGCTTCGCGCGCGGCTTCGGCCAGCGCCTTGACGCGACCGTGATAGAGGAAGCCTCCGCGGTCGAAGACGACCTTGGTCACGCCAACTTTGAGCGCGACTTCGGCGACACGCTTGCCGACCGCAGTCGCCGCGTCGATGTTCGCGCCGGACACGCCGCGCACATCTTTTTCGAGGGTGGAAGCCGAGGCCAGGGTCTTGCCTGCGGCATCGTCGATCACCTGGGCATAGATATGCTTGCCTGAACGGTGGATGGAAAGCCGCGGGCGGAGGCCGGCGCGCGCACGAAGCGCGGTACGGTTGCGCTGACGGCGCTTTGCGAAGAGCGAGAGTGCCATTACTTCTTCTTTCCTTCCTTGCGGAAGATGAACTCGCCGTCGTACTTGATGCCCTTGCCCTTATATGGCTCGGGCTTGCGCCAGCGGCGGATCTCGGCGGCCAGCTGGCCGACCTTCTGCTTGTCCATCCCCGAGATCTCGATCGTCGTGTTATCGGGGGTCTTGACTTCGATCCCCTCCGGCACGTCGACGTTGACGTCGTGGCTGTAGCCAAGCTGCAGCTTAAGGTTGCTGCCCTGCGCAGCAGCGCGGTAGCCCACGCCGGTGATCAGCAGCTTCTTGGTGAAACCCTCGCTAACGCCGGTGACCAAGTTCTGCACCAGGGTGCGCTGCATGCCCCAGAAGGCACGCGCCTGCTTGGTAGCATTAGCCGGCTGCACCGAGATGCCACCGTCTTCAACAGCGTATGTGATGTCGTCGACCATCGAAAGCGTCAGGATACCCTTGGGACCCTTCACGCTCAGCGTGCTGCCATCAATGTTGGCGGTTACGCCAGCAGGAACGGGCACCGACTTCTTACCAATGCGGCTCATCAGAACACCTCCGCAAGGATTTCGCCGCCGACATTCTGGTCGCGCGCTTCGGCGTCAGACAGAACGCCACGAGGCGTCGACACGATGGTGATGCCCAGGCCGTTCATCACGCGGGGAAGCTCGGTGCTCCCCGAATACACGCGACGGCCAGGCTTGGAGACGCGCGCAACGTGCTTGATCGCCGGCTGGCCTTCAAAATACTTCAGCTCGATGCGCACGCCCTTCGCGGGGCCCATCTGCTCTTCGCTATAGCCACGGATGTAGCCTTCGCGCTGGAGCACATCGAGAACGCGGACGCGCAGGTTAGACGCGGGCGACAGGACAGAGTCCTTCTTCGCGCGCTGGCCGTTGCGGATGCGGGTGAGCATGTCACCCAGGGGATCGGTCAATGCCATGTCTAGTCCTTACCAGCTCGACTTCGTAACGCCCGGGATCATGCCTTTGTTGGCGAGATCACGCAGCTGGATACGGCAGAGACGGAACTTGCGATAATAGGCGCGCGGGCGGCCGGTGACTTCGCACCGATTGCGGACGCGCGTCGGGTTCGCATTGCGCGGCAAGGTCGACATGCGCAAACGCGCCATCAGTCGCTCGCCATCATCGAGCGCCTCGTCATTCGCCATTGCCTTGAGCTTCGCAAACTTGCCAGCATATTGCTTGACCAGCTTCTTGCGACGCTCATTCTTGTTGATGGAACTCAGTTTCGCCATGACTTAAGTTCTTCCTTTTGCGCCGCCCCGGCCCGTAGGCTCCGGCGGCGTTGCAGTAATGTTAGGCAGCCTTCGCCTCAGCTTCGGCTTCCTCGATCGGGAACGGGAAGCCGAACAGACGGAGCAGTTCGCGTGCTTCGTCATCGGTCTTCGCGGTCGTCGTAACGATCACGTCCATGCCGCGGACCTTATCGACCCGGTCATAGCTGATTTCTGGGAACACGATCTGCTCCTTCAGACCACAGGCATAATTACCCCGGCCATCGAAGCTCTTCGGATTGAGCCCGCGAAAATCGCGAACGCGCGGAAGAGCGATCGTAATAAAGCGATCGAGAAACTCGTACATACGCTCACGGCGAAGGGTGACCTTCACGCCGATCGGCATACCCTCGCGCAGCTTAAACTGCGCGATCGACTTCTTAGCCTTGGTGACGACGGGCTTCTGACCTGCGATCAGTTCCATCTCGCCGGCAGCCTGCTCGACCTTCTTCTTGTCCTGCGTCGCTTCGCCAACGCCCATATTCAGGACGATTTTGTCGAGGCGCGGAACCTCCATCAGGTTCTTGTAGCCGAACTTTTCGACCATCGCCTTGGCGATCGTCTCGTCGTACATTTTCCGCATACGCGGCGTGTAAACGGCATCAACCACCGATCTTCTCCCCGGTCTTGACGGCCACACGGACCTTCTTACCGTCCTGCGTCTCGAAACGGACGCGGGTCGGCTTGCCGTCCGCGGTCACGTGCGCGACCTTGGAAATGTGCATCGGCGCTTCCAGCCGGACCAACCCGCCCTGGGGATCGCCCTGGGTCGGCTTGCGATGGCGCACAGCGACGTTGACGCCAGAAACGACAACCTTGCCGTCCTTCGGAAAGGCGGTGGTGACTTCACCGGTCTTGCCCTTGTCCTTACCGGACAGGACGATGACCTTGTCGCCCTTTTTGATTTTAGCGGCGGCCATTACAGCACCTCCGGCGCGAGCGAGATGATCTTCATGTGCTTCTTGGCGCGCAGCTCGCGAACGACCGGGCCGAAGATACGGGTGCCGATCGGCTCCTCGTTCTTGTTGACCAGGACAGCGGCATTGCCGTCGAAGCGGATAACGGTGCCATCGGCACGACGGATATCCTTACGGGTGCGAACGATGACGGCACGATGCACGTCGCCCTTCTTCACCTTACCACGGGGAGCAGCTTCCTTGATGCTGACGACGATGATGTCGCCCACACCGGCTACGCGACGCTTAGAGCCGCCCAGCACCTTGATGCACTGCACCCGCTTCGCGCCGCTGTTGTCAGCGACGTCGAGATTGGATTGCATCTGGATCATAGACCCGGTTCCTTCTCAATAGGGGCCGATACCGACCGGACCCCGCCTTAAAAAATCACCCCGGCGCGGAAAACCGCACCGGGGGGAGCGGCCCTGTAGCCGCATCCCGCTGGGGGCACAAGGCCCCTACTGTCAAACCTCCCGGCTCGCGCCGGGAGGTTCATCAGATCAGCCCTCGGCCGAAGCCCGCTCCGGCGTCGCGTGGGCGTTGACCCGCTCGATAACCGTCCAGTTCTTCAGCTTGGAGATCGGCGCGGTCTCTTCGATCCGCACGATCTCGCCCTGCTTGTAGATATTGCCCTCATCATGGGCATGGTACTTCTTCGTACGACGAATGATCTTGCCGTAGAGCGGGTGCTTGACCTTACGCTCAACGTTCACAACCACCGTCTTGTCGGTCTTGTCGGAGACGATAATCCCCGTCAGCACGCGCTTCGGCATCGTTCTGTTCCTTACTTCGCCGCAGTGTCGCGCGGTTGCGCGTTCTGCAGCGTCTTGATGCGAGCGATGTCGCGGCGAACTTCACGGACCCGGCTCGGCTTTTCGAGCTGATTGGTCGCTGCCTGGAAGCGCAGGTTGAATGCCTCGCGCTTCAGATTGCCGAGCTCTTCGCTCAGCTGATCTTCGCTCTTGGCTTTGAGGTCGTCGATGCGAGCCATTATACTGCTCCCAGATGCGAGGTGTCGCCAAGACGGGCAACAACCTTGGTCTTGATCGGCAGCTTCATGGCTGCACGGCTGAATGCCACGGCGGCAATGTCACCGGGGACGCCATCCAGTTCAAACAAGATGCGGCCTGGCTTGACGCGGGCAGCCCAGAATTCCGGAGCACCCTTGCCCGAGCCCATGCGGACTTCGGCAGGCTTGGACGACACCGGCACGTCCGGGAAGATACGAATCCACAAACGCCCCTGGCGCTTGATGTGGCGGGTGATCGCGCGGCGAGCCGCTTCGATCTGACGCGCCGTGATCCGGTCCGGCTCCATTGCCTTCAGCCCGTAGGAACCGAAGTTAAGGGTCGCCCCGCCAGTCGCCTTGCCGTGGATACGGCCCTTGTGCGCCTTGCGGAACTTGGTCTTTTTAGGTTGCAGCATTGCTCTTTACCTATCAGCGGGCCGGACGGACGCCGGAAGTCTGAGCTTCCATCATCAGTCGGTCCTGCGCCATGGGATCATGGCCGAGGATCTCGCCCTTGAAGATCCAGACCTTCACGCCGCACACACCATAAGCAGTGTGTGCAGTCGCTTCGGCATAATCGACGTTCGCGCGCAGCGTATGCAGCGGAACCCGGCCCTCACGGTACCATTCCGAGCGTGCAATTTCAGCACCGCCGAGACGGCCGCCGCAATTGATCCGGATGCCTTCTGCGCCAAGACGCATGGCCGACTGGACCGCACGCTTCATGGCGCGCCGGAAAGCGATTCGACGCTCGAGCTGGTCAGCGATGCCTTGAGCGACAAGCTTGGAGTCAATCTCGGGCTTGCGGATCTCGACGATGTTCAGCGACACGTCAGACGTCGTGAACGAAGCGAGCTTGCGACGAAGCTTCTCGATGTCGGCGCCCTTCTTGCCGATGATCACGCCCGGACGGGCCGCGAACACAGACACGCGGCACAACTTAGCCGGCCGCTCGATGACCACCTTCGAGATCGCGGCCTGCGGCAACGAGTCGAAAATATACTTGCGGATCTTAAGATCCTCAAGGAGCAGGCGGCCGTAATCGGCGCCTTCGGCGTACCAACGGCTATCCCAGGTACGGTTGATCTGCAGGCGCAGACCGATGGGGTTGGATTTTTGACCCATGACTTATGCCTCTTCCTGCTCGCGGACGACGATGCGCAGCCGGCTGAACGGCTTCAAGATACGCGTCGACTTGCCGCGACCGCGGGTAGCGAACCGCTTCATGGTGATCGACTTGCCAACCGACGCCTCGGCGACGACCAGCTGGTCGACGTCCAGATTGTGGTTGTTCTCGGCATTGGCGATCGCCGAAGCGAGGACCTTGCGCGCCTCGATGGCCATGCCCTTGGTCGAGAACTGAAGGATGTTCATCGCATCCCCGACCTTCTTGTTACGGATCAGAGCGGCAACAAGGCCGAGCTTTTGAGCGGAACCACGGATCTGGGTGCCGACCGAGAGTGCCTCGTTATCTGCAACGCGGCGCGGAGCTTTATCCTTCGACATCAGCGCTTGCCCTTCTTGTCGGCGGCGTGGCCGGGGAAGAAGCGGGTGGGTGCGAATTCACCCAGCTTCATGCCAACCATGTCCTCGTTGACCGAGACCGGCACGAACTTGCGGCCATTGTACACGTTGAACGTGAGACCAACGAAGTCGGGCAGGATGGTCGAACGACGCGACCACGTCTTGATCGGCGCACGGCCCCCAGATTCCTGGGTAACCTGAGCCTTCTTGAGGAGGTGAAGGTCCACAAACGGACCCTTCCAGACGGAACGAGCCATCTTTTAGCCCTTCTTCTTGGCGTGACGCGACCGGATGATCATCTTGTCGGTCGACTTGTTGTGACGAGTGCGAGCACCCTTGGTCGGCTTACCCCATGGGGTAACCGGATGACGGCCGCCCGAAGTCCGGCCTTCACCACCGCCATGCGGATGGTCGACCGGGTTCTTGGCGACACCGCGGGTTAGCGGGCGCTTGCCCATCCAACGTGTGCGGCCGGCTTTGGCGAAGTTCTGGTTGCCATTGTCCGGATTCGAGACCGCACCGACCGTAGCCATGCAGTTCGAGTGGATGTAGCGCTGCTCGCCCGAGTTCAGGCGGACAATCACCATGCCGCGATCGCGACCCACGACTTGCACATACGTACCAGCCGAGCGCGAGATCTGGCCGCCCTTGCCGGGCTTCATCTCGACGTTGTGGACGATCGTGCCAACCGGCATCGAACCGAGCTCCATCGCGTTGCCCGGCTTCACGTCGGTTTTCTTACCGGCGATCACCTTGTCACCAACGCCAAGACGTTGGGGAGCAATGATGTAGTTCTGCTCGCCATCGGCGTAGCTGATCAGCGCGATGAACGCGGTACGGTTGGGGTCATACTCCAGGCGCTCTACGGTACCCTCGGCGTCCCACTTGCGGCGCTTGAAATCGATGAACCGATAACGCTGCTTGTGGCCGCCGGCGATGCCGCGCGAAGTCACATGGCCCTTGTTGTTGCGGCCACCCGACTTGCGCTTGCCTTCGGTCAGCGCCTTGACGGGCTTGCCCTTCCAGAGCGACGACTTGTCGACCAGGATAAGACCGCGCCGTGCCGGCGAAGTCGGATTATAATGCTTAAGTGCCATTACGACCGAACTCCTTCCGTCACGTCGATGGACTGGCCATCCTGCAGGCGGACGATCGCCTTCTTGAAGTCAGACCGGGTGTAGGGCGCGCCCTTCCACTTCTTGGTCTTTCCCTTCACGACAATCGTGCTGACCTTGACGACGTTCACGTCGAACAATGCCTCAACGGCCGCCTTGATCTCGGGCTTGGTGGAATCGTTTGCCACCTTGAACACGACGGCGTTCTGCTCGGAGAGCAAGGTCGCCTTCTCGGTGATGTGCGGAGCGAGGATAACGTCATAATGACGAATATCGATCGCACCCTTCTGCGGCTTAGCCATTGAAGCGCGCCTCCAGCTTCTCGACCGCAGCGCGCGTCAGCACCAGCGTGTCATGCTTCAGGATGTCGTAGACGTTGGCGCCCGCTGCCGGGAGCACGTCGACTTCGTACAGGTTGCTCGCAGCAAGTGCGAACGTGGTCTCGACCGTATCGCCATCGATCACGAGAGCGCGCTTGCCGAAACCGAGCTTGGCGAGTTCGCCCTTCAAGGTCTTCGTCTTGCCGCCTTCGACAACCAAGCTGTCGAGGATGACCAGCGAACCCGCCTTGGCGTGGCTGCTGAGCGCCATCTTGAGACCCAGTGCGCGAATCTTCTTGTTCAGCGACGGATTGAAGTCACGGACGCGAGCGCCGTGAGCCTTACCACCACCGATGAAGATCGGCGCTGCACGATCGCCGTGACGTGCAGTACCGCCGCCCTTCTGGTTGCCCAGACGCTTGCCGGTACGCGCAACGTCCGAGCGCTCGCGGGTACCGCGTGCAGTCGCACGCCGCTTCTCGAGCTGCCAGGTAACGACGCGGTGCAGGATATCTGCGCGCGGATCGAGGCCGAAGACCTCGTCGTTGAGCTCGACGTCGGCAGCGCTTGCTGCTGCGTCGAAGGACTGAACCTTGACCTTCATGATCAGCCCTCCTGGCCGTCGGTCGCTGCCGGTGCCGTGTCAACCTCGGAAGGCGTCTCGGCAGGAGCGGTGTTGCTGTTGACGGCAGATTTGACGCTGCCGGGATAAGGAGCGTCGGCCGGACGATCGATCTTCACCGAGTCCTTGACCAACAACCAGCCACCCTTCGAACCGGGCACGGAACCCTTTACGAACAGGAGGCCGCGCTCGACGTCGGTCGAGACGATTTCGAGGTTCTGCTGGGTGCGATTAGCCGCGCCCATGTGACCAGCCATCTTCTTGTTCTTGAAGACCTTGCCCGGATCCTGGCGCTGACCGGTCGAACCGAGCGAGCGATGCGAGACCGAAACGCCGTGGGTTGCGCGCAGACCGCCGAAACCCCAGCGCTTCATGCCGCCCTGGAAGCCCTTGCCCTGCGTGCTGCCCTGGATGTCGACATACTGGCCAGCGACATAATGGTCGGCCGAAATATATGCGCCAACGTCAAGCAGCGCGTCATCGGACACGCGGAATTCGGCGACCTTTGCCTTCAGCTCCACTTCGGCCTTGCCGAAATGGCCACGCTCGGGCTTGGAAACATTCTTAGCCTTGGCCGTACCGGCACCCAGCTGCAGTGCGACGTACCCGTCACGGTCTTTTTCGCGGTGGGAAACGACCTGGACGCCTTCAAGGCTCAGAACGGTAACCGGCACATGCCGTCCGTCGTCCTGAAAAAGGCGGGTCATCCCCATTTTCTTCGCGATCACGCCAGTGCGCATGATCCATGCTCCCATACAGAGGCCCATCGAGGGAATTCCCGACGGGCATGCCAACCCAAATATGTAGCGTTTGCCCCGTCCCGGGCTGGTGCCCTCCGAAGAGAGCGTGACGGGGGACGCAGTCCCGGGCGAACCCGGCGGTATCCCAAATTGTCATGTGCTTCCGGAATACGGAAACTCACTAGAGCGGCGCCGAAGCACCGACTCATCGTAACCGCGGGACGAATCGTCAACCGCGGTTGCAAGCCCTTAGGCCAGCTTGATCTCTACGTCCACCCCTGCTGCGAGGTCGAGCTTCATCAGCGCATCAACCGTGTTCGCGGTCGGCTGAACGATGTCCAGCATGCGCTTGTAGGTGCGAACCTCGAACTGCTCACGCGACTTCTTGTCGATGTGCGGACCGCGGTTGACCGTGAACTTTTCGATGCGCGTCGGGAGTGGGATCGGACCGCGAATGAGGGCGCCGGTGCGGCGCGCCGTATCGGCGATGTCGCCAGTGGCCTGATCGAGCACACGATGATCGAATGCCTTCAGACGAATACGGATATTCTGCGTTTCCATAACCCTACCGATGCGAAAGAGCGGGGAGCGAGCCAAACCAAATCGCCGCCCCTGCCCTCAGGCTCAAGACGACGGAGCGGTTGGAGCGCTCCAAACTGTTGTAACTAAGAATGGCGACCGCCCGATACGCTCCGGCTTTGCAGCCAGGGCGAATCGGGCGGAGGCAGGCGTATATTACTTGGAGATGCCGCTGACAATCCCCGAACCAACGGTCCGGCCACCTTCACGGATCGTGAAGCGCTGGCCGAGGTCCATCGCGATCGGCGCGATCAGCTTGATGCCCAGAGCGATGTTGTCGCCCGGCATCACCATCTCGGTGCCCTCAGGCAGCTCGACGGTGCCGGTCACATCCGTGGTACGGAAATAGAACTGGGGACGATAGTTGGCGAAGAACGGCGTATGACGGCCACCCTCATCCTTCGAGAGCACATACACTTCCGACTGGAAATCGGTGTGCGGCTTGATCGAGCCGGGCTTGCAGAGAACCTGGCCACGCTCGACTTCTTCACGGCCAACGCCGCGGATCAGCGCGCCGATGTTGTCGCCTGCCTGGCCCTGGTCGAGCAGCTTACGGAACATCTCGACGCCCGTGACGGTGGTCTTGCGAACGGCCGGGTGAATACCGACAATCTCGACTTCCTCGCCAACCTTGACGATACCGGTCTCGACGCGGCCAGTGACGACCGTGCCGCGACCCGAGATCGAGAACACGTCCTCGATCGGCATCATGAACGGCTTATCGAGCGGACGCTCAGGCTGCGGGAGGTAGGTGTCGACAGCGGTCATCAGCGCGAGCACGGCATCATGGCCGATCTCGGGCGTCACGTCGTTCAGCGCTGCAACAGCCGAACCACGGATGATCGGAATGTTGTCGCCGTCGAAATCATACTTCGAGAGCAGTTCGCGGATTTCCATCTCGACCAGCTCGAGGATTTCCTCGTCGTCGACGAGATCGACCTTGTTCATGAACACGACCATCGTCGGCACGCCAACCTGACGGGCGAGCAGGATGTGCTCGCGGGTCTGCGGCATCGGACCGTCGGTAGCCGACACGACCAGGATCGCGCCGTCCATCTGTGCCGCACCGGTGATCATGTTCTTCACATAATCGGCGTGGCCAGGACAATCGACGTGCGCATAATGGCGTGCGGTCGTCTCATACTCGACGTGGGCGGTCGAGATCGTAATGCCACGCTCGCGCTCCTCGGGAGCCTTGTCGATGTTGGCATAGCTGGTGAAGGTCGCACCACCGGTCTCGGCGAGCACCTTGGTGATGGCAGCCGTCAGCGACGTCTTGCCGTGATCGACGTGGCCGATCGTTCCGATGTTGAGATGCGGCTTGTTCCGCTCGAACTTTGCTTTGGCCATGATTTCCTACCTTCTAGATCAATTTCGCTGTCGCCGGGCGGTCACGCGAACGCGGCCCTTTAGCGACCTATTTCGGGTTACGCCAGCTTCGCCTTCACTTCGTCAGCCACATTCGCTGGCACTTCGTCGTAATGCGAGAACTGCATCGAGTAGTTCGCACGCCCCTGGGTGAACGAGCGAAGTGCGTTCACATAACCGAACATGTTCGCCAACGGGACCATCGCGTCCACCGACTGCGCGTTACCGCGGGTGTCGGTGCCCTGGATCTGGCCACGGCGGCTGTTCATGTCGCCGATCACATCACCCAGATAATCCTCGGGGGTGACGACCTCGACCTTCATGATCGGCTCGAGCAACTTGATGCCCGCCTTCTGCGCTACTTCGCGCATTGCGCCACGCGCACAGATTTCGAACGCCAGCGCCGAAGAATCGACGTCATGGTAAGCGCCGTCATACAGCACAATCTCAAAGTCGATGATCGGGAAGCCAACCAGCGAACCCGAAGCGGCCGTCTCGCGGAAGCCCTTCTCGATCGCCGGCAGGTATTCCTTGGGAATGTTACCGCCCTTGATCTCATCCTTGAAGATGATGCCCGAACCGCGCTCGCCCGGCGTGACCTTGACCTTCACGCGGCCGAACTGGCCCGTGCCGCCCGACTGCTTCTTGTGCGTGTAATCGACGTCGACCGGCTTGCCGAGATACTCCCGATACGCAACCTGCGGCGCGCCAACGTTGGCCTCGACCTTGAACTCCCGCTTCATGCGGTCGACCAGGATCTCAAGATGGAGCTCGCCCATCCCCTTGATGATGGTCTGGCCCGACTCGGGGTCGGACGTCACGCGGAACGACGGATCCTCGCGTGCCAGGCGATTCAGAGCGACGCCCATCTTCTCCTGATCCGCCTTGGTCTTCGGCTCCACCGACAGCTCGATCACGGGCTCGGGGAATTCCATCCGCTCAAGGATGATCGGAGCGTTCATCGCACACAGCGTGTCGCCGGTGGTGGTGTCCTTGAGGCCCGCCAGAGCGACGATGTCGCCCGCGTACGCCGCCTGAATGTCCTCACGCTCGTTCGCATGCATCAGCAGCATACGACCGACTTTTTCCTTCTTGTCCTTGACCGAGTTCGTGACCTGCGAGGCGGTCTCGAGCTTGCCCGAATAGATGCGGGCGAAGGTCAGGGTTCCCACGAACGGATCGTTCATGATCTTGAAGGCGAGCGCCGAGAAGGGAACCTCGTCGGACGATGGACGCTCATCCGGCGTCACGCCGTCGAGCTTGAGGCCCTGGATCGGCGGCACGTCGAGCGGCGACGGCAGGTAATCGACCACGGCGTCAAGCAGGGGCTGCACGCCCTTGTTCTTGAACGCCGAGCCGCACACCACCGGCACGAACGAGAAGTTCAACGTGCCCTTGCGGATCAGCGCCTTGAGGTCGGCCGTGCTCGGCTCGTTACCCTCGAGATAAGCTTCCATCAGGGCGTCGTCCTGCTCGACGGCCATTTCGATCAGATCGCTGCGATACTTGGCGGCCTTTTCGGCCAGCTCCTCGGGGATGTCCTGATATTCGAACTTCGCGCCCAGGCTCTCTTCGAGCCAGATGATCGCGCGGTTCTCGACCAGGTCGACGAGACCCTTGAAGCCACCTTCCATGCCGATCGGCAAATACAGCACAGCCGGACGCGCACCCAGGCGATCGATGATCGATTGGACACAGAAATAGAAATCCGCGCCGGTGCGGTCGAGCTTGTTGACGAAGCACATGCGCGGAACTTTGTACTTCTCAGCCTGCCGCCAGACGGTCTCGGACTGTGGCTCCACGCCGGCAACGCCATCGAAGCACGCAACCGCACCGTCGAGCACGCGCAGCGAACGCTCGACTTCGATCGTGAAGTCAACGTGGCCGGGAGTGTCGATGATGTTGATCAGATGCTCTTCGCCCTTGCCCTCTTCGGCGCGCCATTTGCACGTCGTTGCGGCGGACGTGATCGTGATCCCGCGCTCCTGCTCCTGCTCCATCCAGTCCATCGTTGCAGTGCCTTCATGCACTTCGCCGATCTTGTAGGACTTTCCGGTGTAATAGAGGATGCGCTCGGTCGTCGTCGTCTTACCGGCGTCGATGTGCGCCATGATGCCGATGTTGCGGTAACGGTCGAGCGGATGGCTGCGGGCCATGATCTTACTTCCTTAGACATGCGGGGAGCAGGGCCCTGGCCCAACTCCCCGCGATATAGGTGCTTAGGCCGATGTTACCAACGGTAATGGCTGAAGGCGCGGTTCGCTTCGGCCATACGGTGGGTGTCTTCGCGCTTCTTGACTGCGTTGCCGCGGTTGTTCGAAGCGTCGAGCAATTCACCAGAGAGACGAGCAGCCATCGTATTCTCGCTGCGCGCGCGCGCAGCAGTGATCAGCCACCGAATCGCCAACGCCTGAGCGCGCTCAGGGCGCACCTCGACGGGAACCTGATAGGTCGCACCACCGACGCGGCGCGAGCGCACTTCGATGCCCGGCTTGATGTTGTTCAGCGCGTCATGGAACACGCCGAGCGGATCCTTCTTGGCGCGCGCTTCGACGCTGGTGAACGCACCATAAACGATCAGCTCTGCGACCGACTTCTTACCGTCGAGCATCACGCTGTTCATGAATTTGGAGAGAACCTCATCCCCGTATTTAGGATCAGGCAGGATGATACGCTTTTCTGGGCGACGACGACGTGCCATTTCAATTTCCTTCTAAACTTCAGCCTGTTGGTCGAATGTATCGACCGGCTTACTTCGGACGCTTAGCGCCGTACTTGGAACGCGACTGGCGACGATCCTTGACACCCTGTGTATCGAGGACACCGCGCAGAACGTGATAGCGCACGCCGGGAAGATCGCGAACGCGCCCGCCACGGATAAGCACGACCGAATGCTCCTGCAGATTGTGGCCCTCGCCCGGGATGTAGCTGATGACTTCGCGCTGGTTAGTCAGGCGAACCTTGGCCACCTTGCGCAGAGCCGAGTTCGGCTTCTTCGGGGTCGTCGTGTAGACGCGGGTGCAAACGCCACGCTTCTGCGGATTTGCTTCCATCGCAGGGACCTTGGACTTGGCCTTCTGCGGGTCGCGGCCCTTGCGGACCAGCTGGTTGATCGTCGGCATTGAAGCCTTCACCTTTCAAGTGGTTACTTTGCTGGAGCCATCACAGCGCCTTAAGAATACGAAAGGGGCCTAATCGGCGGGTTTTCACCCCCCGCGGCCCTCGAATATCCAGCAATGTTCAAGCAGCCCAGGGGGAGTTGGTCCCTCTGGGCAGGCGGGCCTATACAAAGGGAGTCGGACGGGGTCAATGGTGAGCGGCGGGATGGGCTGGCACTCCTGTCAGAATGCGCATGCCTTAACCCCGATGCAACCCTGTGCGCCCTAGATGGGCCGCGATGCTCCCCCGCCCTGTCCTCTTCTGTCTGGCGATTCCCACGCTCGCGCTGGCCGGACGCCTCGCGCCTTGGGAACTCGCCAGCGCTGCGTCCGCTGCGATGGCGATCGACGCCATGCTGCGCCACCACCCCCGCCGGATGCTCGGCTGGGCAGGACTTGCGCTCGGCGCAGGCGTGTCCGGCTTGGTTCTACTGCCGCTTGTCGGCGCGTTGTTGATCGCGCGCCGCGTGCCGGCACGGATCTGGCCCATCCTGCCGGCGGTCGCAGCAGCCTTACGCCTCCCCGACCCGCTTCCCCCAGCACTGCTCGACGGCACGTCCAATGTCTGGGCACTATTCCCGCTCGATACTCTGCCGATGCTCGGCTTAGCCTGCGCCGCGACGGTTGGCGCGAGTGCTGCCTATATCGCGCAATTCTCGGTACTCGCCCGCCACGCGAGCCCGTCATATCTCCTACGGATGGCACTGCTCGCCGCGCTGGTGCTGCCACTGCTGCTCCCGGCAATGTCGGATGGCGCTTTTTTCCTCGCAGCGCTGCTGACGCTGTCGCTCGCCTGGCGTCTCCCGGATCGCGATTCGATCGAGACCGCTGCGCTGGTTCAAGGCGGCGTGGCGCTGGGAATGTTCGCGCCGGTCGCGGGCATGCCCGCGATCGGCGCTATTCTATTGATTACCGCCTCGCTGCGCACCGCTCACCCGCTGCTGCGCCGTGCTGCCAACGATAATCCGATACTGGCCCGTCACCGACGGACGATTCACCCCAGCATCCCGGCATAGCTTGCAGGCGGAATCGGCAACAGTAGCCGCGCGGTCGTTCCCGCGACCATGACCAGCGCCAGCGCGCCCACCCCGACCCACAATACCCGACGCTCCCGCCCGAGTTCCGCTGCAGCCAGCACCACTCCCAAAGCGGTCGCGATCATCGCCCACAGGTGATAGCGCAGGTCCGAAGCGATACTGATCGCCGCAAAGCTAACCTCCAGGCCTAGCGCCGACACGAACAATGCGCGCGCCAGCCCGACCGAAGCTGTCTGATCGGCACGCGCGAGCGCCAGCATGCCGAACGACGCCACCACCCCCCACAGAAGCGGCCAACCGAAGGGTGTTTCCACCAGCAGCGCTCCCAGTCCCTGCCAGCGCCGGGCGGCGGCGCCGGGTTGGGCGAGCCCGAGCTCATTTGGTTCGTTCCAGGCCGTGGGCGGCGCGCCGATCCAGCCCGCCGGCACCAGCCAGCGTTCGGTCGAATTGAGATGCGCCAGACGATGTCCGGCATAGGCCAGCGGATGATGCAGGATCGCCCGCACAAGCACCGCATAGAGCGTCCCCACCGGGAGGTGACGCAGCCGATCCACGGCCGCATCGCAATGGTCCGGATCACCAAGCGGATCCCAGAAGAACGGGGTGACGCAGTGCCGCGCGCGGATCGTCCGCACCTCGGCGTGGCTCAACCCGGTATCGTCCGCTTCGGGCACGCGCACCGCGATCCCGGCGAGATCGTACAGCGCTTGGGTCCGCTCCACTCCGCTCGTCGCAGCCCCCATTACCCCGTGGTTGACGACTGGCGCGAGCGCCAGCACGGCGAGCGTGCCTACGGTCAGCAACGCAGCCTTGGCCCACCAGCGCACAGGCCCCACCGCGAGCATCACCGCAAGCGGGACGCTCGCGAACACGGCGTTGGCACGGACCAGCGTGGCATAACCGAGGAGTAGCGCGACCGCCGCCCAGGCCCCGCGTGGAACGCTCCGCTCGCCCAGCCGCCAAAACGCGACCAAACCGACCGCCGCGAGCATCGCGCCCGTCATCTGTGCATCTTTGAGCACCACCCCCTGCCAGCCCAGGAACGGCGGGAACAACGCGATCGCCAACACCGCGACCGCAGCGACGGTCCGACCGCGGCGCGCCAGGCCGGCAGCGAGCAGCCCGAAGCCTAGCCAGTAACCGGCAAGTTGCAGGACCAGCATCGGTGCGGCGCCCGGACCGAGCGGGTGCAGCGTCGCCCACAGCCGCGCCATTGCCGGTGGATGCCAGTCGTCATACACACCCGACAGCGCCTGGCGGTATTGGAAGACGCCGTCAAAGGTAACCATCCCCGGCCAGAACAACGCGAGCGAGCCCGCGAAAAGCAACGCCGCGGCGATCGCCGGGCGTAGCCGCCGGTCATTCATCCCGGAGGATGGGATACAGGGCCTTATAATAGTTCAGCACGATGCTTCCTCTGATAGAAGAGCAGCTTGCCGCAAAGGCGAAGTCGAGGGAAGCGGGTTGTGCGGCGGTGCAGCTCTCCCTTGCTCCCCGGCAAAAGGCCGGGGAACGGTGGGGAATAAGCTCTCCGCTCAAATCACGACTTTCTCACCTGACCCAGCCTTCGCCGGGAAAAGTAGAAGGCTCGTCGACCTTAAATATGCAGCGCCTTGCCGTAAGCGGCGAGTACGCTCTCGTGCATCATCTCCGACAGCGTTGGATGCGGGAACACGGTTTCCATCAGCTCGGCTTCGGTAGTCTCAAGCGTCTTGCCGATAGTATAGCCCTGGATCAGTTCGGTCACTTCGGCGCCGATCATATGTGCGCCGAGCAATTCGCCAGTCTTGGCGTCGAACACCGTTTTCACGAAGCCGTCGGCCTCGCCCAATGCAATCGCCTTGCCGTTACCGATGAACGGGAAGTTGCCGACCTTGACCTCATAGCCCGCTTCCTTGGCCTTCGCCTCAGTAAGGCCAACACTGGCGATCTGCGGATGGCAATAGGTGCAACCCGGAATATTGCGCGGGTCCATCGCGTGCGGATGCCTGCCGGCGATCGTCTCGGCAGCGATCACGCCCTCGTGGCTGGCCTTGTGCGCGAGCCACGGCGGCGCAGTGATGTCGCCGATCGCATAGACTCCGTCGACGTTCGTCTTGCACGCCGCATCGGTCTTCAGAAAACCGCGGTCATCCATGTCGACGCCGAGTTCCTTAAGGCCAAGATCAGCGGTGTTGGGCACAATGCCGATCGCAACAATAACGTGACTAAACTCAGCGGGAGTCGAGGTGCCGTCCTTGGCAGTGATGGTCGCTTTCACGCTGCTGTCGGTCACCGCGATCGAGTCGATCCTGGCGCCGGTCAGGATCGTCATACCCTGCTTCTTGAGCGACTTCTCAAGATGCGCCGACACGTCTGCGTCTTCGACCGGCACGATCCGGTCGAGCATCTCGACCACCGTCACGTTTGAGCCCATGTCGTTGTAGAAGCTAGCGAACTCGATTCCAATCGCGCCTGAGCCAATGACGAGCAGCTTGGTTGGCATCTCGGCTGGCGTCATCGCGTGGCGATAGGTCCAGACACGCTTGCCGTCGGCGGGCAGGTTCGGCAGGTCGCGCGCGCGCGCGCCGGTGGCAACGATGATGTTCTGCGCGGTCAACTCGACAGCCTTGCCGTCTTTGTCGGTGACACTCAGCTTGCCCTTACCGGTCAGCTTGCCGGTACCCATGTGGACCGCGACCTTATTCTTCTTCATCAGGTGCGTGACGCCCTGGTTGAGCTGCTTGGCAACACCGCGCGAGCGCTTGACCACCGCGTCGAGGTCAGCGGTGATCTTCTCCGCGGCCAAGCCATAATCTTTGGCATGCTGCATGTAGTGGAAAATCTCAGCCGATCGCAGCAATGCCTTGGTTGGGATGCAGCCCCAATTTAGGCAGATGCCGCCGAGCAGCTCGCGTTCAACGATCGCGACCTTGAGGCCGAGCTGCGCGCCGCGAATCGCCGCGACATAGCCGCCGGGGCCGGAGCCCAGAATGATGAGGTCGTAGGTTTCAGCCACGGATCATTTTTCCTAACTTGTCCCGCCCGATGTCGGGGGCGGCTTCCCAAATTCAACTACCCTTCCCCACCCCGTTCTTTTCAAGCGCGATCGAGTAGATGCCCGGAGCGCCTATCCCCGCTTCTCGACTGCGCTCGAAACGAACAGGAGGGCGGGTCATCTCGCTGCCGGAACCGCTCTCGGTAAGCGATCCTCGCCGATCGCGACGAACACGAAGCGCGCCTGCGTCACCCGTTCCATCGCTTCGGAGTGGCGCGGACGGCGCCAAGCCTCAACGTCGATCGTCATCGAGGTGCGACCAACCGCCGCGAGGCTGCCGTAGAAGGATACCTCATCCCCAACGACCACTGGGCGGTGGAACTTCATTCCCTCGACCGCAATCGTCACTGCCCGACCCTGGCTGTGCCGTGCCGCGACCGAGCCGCCGGCAAGATCCATCCAACCCATCAACCAGCCGCCGAAGATGTCGCCATAGGGATTGGCGTCGCCCGGCATCGCGGTAACGCGAATCGCGGGCGCTTCGAGCGGCGGCAGTTCCCCTTCAATCATAATGCGGCTCAGGCGACTAGGCCGAGCGGGCTTTCGACCAACTCCTTGAACGCCTTCATCAACTGGGCCCCGTCCGCCCCGTCGATCGCACGGTGGTCGAAGCTGCCGGTCGCCGACATAATCGTGGCGATGCCGAGTGCATCGTCGATCACATAGGGCCGCTTCTCGCCCGCGCCGATCGCCAGGATCATACCCTGCGGCGGATTGATCACCGCGTCGAACTGCTTGATGCCGAACATGCCCATATTCGAGATGGACGCTGTGCCGCCTTGATATTCTTCCGGCTTAAGCTTGCCGTCCTTGGCACGCGCCGCAAGATCTTTGATCTCCGTCGCGATTGCCGCCACGCCCTTGTTGGCCGCATCCTTGACGATCGGAGTAATGAGGCCCCCAGGGATCGAGACCGCCACCGAGATATCAGCGCGGGTGTAACTGACGAGGTTGTCGCCCGCGAAGGTGACGTTGCACTTGGGCACCTGGGTCAGAGCGACCGCGAGCGCCTTCACCAGCAGATCATTAACAGAAAGCTTTACGCCTCGCGATGCAAGCGAAGCGTTGAGATCGCCTCGCAACTTGAGCAGCGCGTCGAGTCGCACGTCGACGGTGAGATAGATGTGCGGCACGGTGGCCTTGGCCTCCGACAGGCGGCGCGCGATCGTTTTGCGCATATTCGAGAGCTTTTCCACACTATGTGGGATGGTCTCGTCATAAGCGACGGTGACGGGCTTGGCACCCGGGGCGGCAGCGGCAGGCGCAGCCGCTTCAGTTTTCGGCGCAGGCGCTGCGGCAGGCTTAGCGTCTTCGATATCGGCGCGGACGATGCGGCCGTTCGGGCCCGAGCCGGCCACGCTGCCAAGGTCGACGCCCTTGTCGGCGGCGATGCGGCGCGCGAGCGGGCTCGCATTGACGCGCTCGCCGCTCGCGGCGGGAGCGGCGACGGTTGGTGCCGCCGCGGCAGCGGCGGCCTTGGGCGCAGCCGCTGCTTCAGCCTTCAGAGTGGGAGTGGCTGACGCCTTGGGCGCCGGTACAGGCGTGTTGGCGTCTTCGCCTTCCTCCGCGATCACCGCGATCACGGTACCCACCTTCACATTGTCAGTGCCTTCAGCGATCAGAATCTTGCTCACGATTCCTTCGTCGATCGCCTCGAACTCCATCGTCGCCTTGTCGGTCTCGATCTCAGCGAGCAGGTCGCCGGACTTTACCGTATCACCTTCTTTGACGAGCCATTTGGAAAGCGTGCCTTCCTCCATCGTCGGAGAAAGCGCGGGCATTTTGATTTCGATCGGCATGGGCTGGGGAGGTCCTGAACGATTTCCGTAGCGTTGATCGTCCTTCGCGCCACCGCCCGCCCGGGTCAAGACCATCGGCCACAACCATGCTTGCGCGGCGACCCAGTTGGAGCCAATCAACGGCCTTCATGAACGGGGATCACGGGCGATGCGCATCTATCTTGTGGTGGTCGACGAATCGCCCGAGACATCGATTGCGCTGCGCTTTGCAGCGCGGCGGGCGGTGAAGACCGGTGGCGGGGTGGAAATCATCACCCTGCTTCCCACCGCAGAATTCGTGCCTTGGGGCGGCGTACAGGCAACGATCGAGGAGGAAGCGCGGCTGCAGGCCGAGGCGCTGGTGGCGTCAGCGGCAGGAACGCTGCTGGAGGAATCAGGACTTCGCCCGTCGATCACGGTGCGTCAAGGCGACGGCCCCAAGATCATCCGCGAGATGATCGCCGCCAATCCGAATATCGCAGCACTGGTGCTGGGCGCCGCGGCGAGCGGCGCGCCCGGGCCGCTGGTCGCGCATTTCACCGGAGCCGATTCGGGTAGCCTGCCGGTGCCGGTGATGATCATTCCGGGTAGTTTGAATCAGGAAGCGATCGATCGGTTGAGTTAGTCGCTTTTGTCATCCCGGACACGTTCTAGGGCCCACCGCGGCGCTATGGCCCAGGCCGCTGTGGCCCTCGGTGGTTCACAGGACGAGTCCGGCATGACGGCGTCGTCACCGGCTCAGATCAGCACCCACAGGTGCAGGTGCACTGGCGCCGCACCGGATGCCAGCGCTTCACTGGCTTGCGAATCACCGCGCGGCGATACGTCACCGGCGCCTGCTCCTCGATATAAGTGGTAGTGGTGGTCTCGGTGATCACCGGCGGCCCTTGCACCACCACTGTGGACGAACCCGAGCTCACATAACCAGTCGAGTAGCTGCTGCTAGCATAGGCCGGTTGCACGATTTCCTGCGGCGGCGCGTAGACCACGCCGCTCTGCGGATAGCCATACCCTTGCGGATAACCCTGCGGCGGCGGGGCCGGATAGCCCGCGCCATAGCCCTGACCACGATGCGACGACTTGTCGATCGCCTGTCCGGCCAGCGCACCGACGCCCGCACCGATCAGAGTGCCGCCCAAGCGGTTGCCGTGCCCACCGATCAAATTTCCCGCGACACCGCCGACCACTGCCCCGGCCACCGCGCCGCCGAGTCCGTTGTTCGAGCGCTGCGGCGGATAATAGCCGCCCTGTCCTTGAATCGGCACCTGGGCATAACCCTGGGGAGCATAACCCTGGGGGGCATACGCTTGCTGCGGATACCCTTGCGGGCCATAATCGACCTGCTCGGCGTAATCCTGGTCGTAACCGCCATCCCAATTCAGCCCGCTGACCGAATCCCACACCTGGCCACGCGCATCGACCATCACCGCGTCGTCATAATAGCGCGACCAGCTATAGCCATAAGGCGGTTGCGACAATCCATAGCTGGCGAAGTCGCTGATGTAATAGTCAGGCGAGATCCAGTAGCGCGGCAAGCTCCAGCCGCGGCTCGGACGATGATAGGCGCGCCAACCACCGGGCGCTTGCACCCCGGCATACCAATGTCCGCCGACCGACTGGCCCCAGCGCCCCTGCTGCACCCGTGGCGCGCGGCCCTGCATCCCGGCTTGGCCACCCTGGTTGAAATTCCCGTGCGGCGCCTGTTGCGCGCTTGCCGCACCGCCGAGACCGGTAGTCGCCAGCATCGCCGCGGCGATCAAGACCTTGCGCATCGTAATACTCCTGTTCACGTTCCGACTCGGGCGTGGACGCCCTCCTGTGGTTACCAAAACCCTAACAAATCAAGCAGGCAAAGGTAATGTGAATAGGTGGTTAAATATCGTCCCGTTTGGGGTCAGATTCGCGACGCCAATAGTCGTCCGAGCGCTTCGCAGCCTACGGCATCCTCCGAGTCGAAGCGTGCGGCCATTGGACTGTCCAAGTCGAGTACCGCGATCACCGCGCCATCGCGCACGATCGGCACCACCAGTTCGGAGCGACTCGCCGCATCGCAGGCGATATGTCCAGGAAAGGCATGGACGTCGGCGACTAACTGAGTCTCGCCGCTCTCAGCGGCCGTGCCGCAGACCCCCTTACCGAACGGGATGCGGATGCACGCGACCTTGCCCTGGAACGGCCCGAGCACGAGTTCGCCCGCCATGCTGCGGTAGAAGCCAGCCCAGTTGAGGTCCGGGAGATATTCCCACAGCAAGGCAGCGGCATTAGCCATGTTGGCGATCGGATCCGGCTCGCCGGCGGTGACCGCATCGAGCGCAGAATGGAGATCGCGGTAGAGATCTGCTTTGCTGTCGGTGGCTACCGTGAATCCGAACATCGTCGTCGCTCCTGTCGCTGGTCATGCGGGATATAGGCATCGGCGCGCGTCTTGCGATACAGGACCGTATGCCGCGTATTCCCGTCACCCGTTCGATCGCGATCGACAGCGAAGAAATAGAGGAGAGCTTCACCCGCTCTTCTGGTCCCGGAGGGCAATCGGTCAACACTACCGATTCGGCGGTGATGGTACGCTTCGACGTGCGGAATTCGCCCAATCTCCCAGAGGCGGTGCGCGACCGGCTGGAGGCGCTTGCCGGCGGCCGGCTGACCCGCGACGGCGTGCTGGTACTGCGCAGTGAGGGCGCGCGCTCGCAATTGCTCAACCGCCAGGAGATACGCGAACGGCTGCTCGACCTGATCCGCGAGGCGACGATCGTCCCCAAGCGCCGCCGCGTAACCAAGCCGAGTAAGGGCGCGAAGGTGCGGCGGATGGAGGGGAAAGCCAAGCGTTCGACCGTGAAGAACTTGCGCGGAAAGCCGGACTTTTAATTCCTCCCCCCAGACCAGGGACCCGGTCTCGCTGGGAGAGCGAAGCGATTTCAGGATTGAGGTTCGCCCAATTTGGCCCGGCCCGCGCCGGTGCGCAGCTCAGTCTTGCAAAACCGCTTCTGCAAATCCTGACTTCACAAATCGCTCGGGCCAGGGCGCAACCGCCTCGATCGGCTTCTTCTCGCCGCGCGGGATGTAGAGGTGGGTCGCATGCAGCATCATCCCGCCAGCATCCGCCTGGCCGTACACCGGATCGCCGACCACCGGCACGCCGAGCCCTTCGAGCGCATGGACCCGAATCTGGTGGGTACGACCCGTTTCCGGCTTAAACTCGACCAGCGACCGCCCGTCCTGCACCCGCAGCACGCGCCATGCCGTGCGGGACGGCTTACCCTTAGGATCTCCGACCATCCGCCACCCTTCTGCCTCCGTCGACACTTTGCCCAGCGGCAAATCGACGAGCCCTTCCTCGCCCTCCGGTACGCCTTCAAGGATGGCGACATAGGTCTTCTGCACCTCATGCCCTTCGAACGCGCGCTGGAAGCGACCGTGCGCCTTGGGGTTGCGCGCGAGCAGCAGACAGCCGCTGGTGTCGCGGTCGAGCCGGTGGACCGCGGTCGGCCAACGCTGGAAGCCGAATTTGAGGCTCTCGAGATGGTTCTCCAGGCTAAGCGAGCCGTCGCGCGGCCGGTCGACCGGCAGCCCCGCGGGCTTGTCGATCACCAGGGCCTCGCCGTCGAGGAATAGTATGCGTTCAGCGTCCATCCGTCGCCCTTGCCACTCCTCGACGCTTCATGCCAGAGCCAGCCGCATGAAGCTGATCCCGATGGCGATCTGGGGGGCGCTCGTGAGCGCCGCCCTCCCCGCATTCGCTCCGGCGCTAGCAGCCCTGCCTGCGCGGCTGTGCGGCACCGAAACTGTGATGCTGCTGCCCGACGGGCGGTTGCTGGGCCACCTGCATTATTACGAGGAAGATCCAAAGGACCTGGTGCCAGCGCCGCAGGGCTTTGCGCAGGGACAGCCGTGCCGGATCCACCGCGCCGTCTGGGCCGATCTCGAGGCCCTGCTGACCGGAGCAAAGGCAAGCGGGATTTCCGGGATCAGCGGCATCTCTTGCTATCGTTCGATTGCCCATCAATCCGCGGTATTCTGCAGCCAGATCGGTCCGCGTAAAGCGAGCCGCACCGCCGCTGAACGCTCGATCAGCGTCGCACCACCCGCTTATAGCGAGCATGCCACCGGCTATGCGATCGACTTCGCGGTGCCGCGCGTACCGCATTGCCGCGAGCTCACCGGATGCATTGCTCAGACCCCAGGCGGCCAGTGGTTGCTCGCGCACGCGCCGAGCTACGGCTTCGAGCTAAGCTTTCCAGACGGCAATACGCAGGGCGTGACCTACGAGCCGTGGCACTGGCGCTGGGTGGGGCGTAGCGCAATTGCGCCAGGCGCGGTCGATGCGCGGGCGCTGTTCGCACAGGCGCGCGCGCAGTTCCCGGCGAATCCGTGGGTACCGGGCGAAGCCATCGCGGCGCCGGAATTGCTTCCGACGCCGCGATTGATTGACTGGACGCTACCGTTGTTGGGGCGGAAGCGATAAAATGCCGTCACCCCGGGCGGTTTCGGCGAGCCGCGGCACCGAGTGCCTCGACTTCGACTCCCGCGGCCCGGTGGATGCCCGGACAAGTCCGATATGACGATGGGCGTTACCCGAACAGCTTGCCCGCGGTCTCGGCGATACGCTGACCTTGGTAGCGGGCACCGGCGAGCTCTTCCTCATGCGGCTGGCGGCTGCCGTCGCCAGCGGCGATCGTGGTAGCACCGTACGGTGACCCGCCACGGACCTCATCGACCCCCGTTTGCCCCTGGAAACCATAGTCCAGCCCGACGATCGTCAGACCGAAGTGCAGCAGGTTGGTGATCAGTGAGAACAGCGTCGTCTCCTGCCCGCCGTGCTGGCTGGCGGTCGAGGTGAACGCGCCGCCGACCTTGCCGTTGAGCGCGCCGCGGAACCAAAGGCCGCCGGCCGTGTCTAGGAACGCCGCCATCTGGCTCGGCATCCGCCCGAAGCGGGTCGGTGCGCCGAGGATGATCGCATCATAGCCGGCGAGCGCCTCAGCGCCTTCGATCACGGGGTGGGCGGAGTCGGTCTTGAAATGCGCCGCGGCAGCGACTTCGGCCGGCGCGGTCTCGGGAACGCGGCGGATATCGACAGTCGCGCCACCGGCCCGGGCACCCTCGGCGACGGCATCGGCCATCTGCTCGATATGCCCGTAGGAAGAGTAATAGAGGACGAGGACGTTGGCCATGAGGTAGCTCCTTGAGGGACTTAAAAAAAAGAGACGGCCACCCCAACAAAACCGAGGGGTGCGCGTAGGACGGGGCCGGCTTGAACCGGTAGACCCCAGCATCGCGGAGATGACGGAGTGGGATTATTCCGAATCGACGAGAACGATCTCGGCATCTTCGCTGGCAGTGATCGTCACCGTCTGCCCGCCGTTCAACGCGGCGCCGTCGCGCGCTGCCAGCGCTACCCCGTCGATCATCACCGCGCCAGTCGCCGCCACCAGATAGGCGTGGCGGCCGTTGCTAACGGTGTGGGTAACGCTTTCGCCTGCCTTTACCGTCGCACCGAGCACCCGCGCATCCGCCCGAATCGGCAACGCGCCGGCATCCTCGGCAAAACCGCTCGCCAACACCGCGAAGGCGCCGCTACGATCGCCCTTGGGAAAGGGTTTGGCGCCCCAGGACGGCGCGCCGCCGAGCCGCTTTGGCTGGATCCAAATCTGGAAAATCGTGGTCTTCTCGGCCTCCAGATTATATTCGGCGTGGCGCACGCCGGTGCCCGCGCTCATCACCTGAACATCGCCGGCCCCGGTGCGGCCGGTGTTGCCCATCGAATCCTTGTGGGTGATCGCGCCGGTGCGGACATAGGTGATGATCTCCATGTCCTTGTGCGGATGCGGTGGAAAACCCGAATTTGGACCGATCTCGTCGTCGTTCCAAACTCGGATTGCTCCCCAACCCATCCGTGAGGGATCATAATAATCGGCGAAACTGAAATGATGGCGGGCGTTGAGCCAGCCATGGTCGGCATGGCCCAGACTCTCGAAACTGCGTTTCTCGATCATCGGGTATCTCCTTGTTACCGCCAAGATAGGGAATGGGATCAGAGCGTAAATGGAAACGTGGGAAACGGATTGTTTCCAGCTCGCGTCACGATTATTCCGTTATCCCGTACTTGTTCCGGAGCCGATCGCGCCGCGGGCCCGCGCGGAAGCCCCTGCCGAACGGTGGATGCCGGAACGAGTCCGGCGTGACGGAAAGGAATGACATGCGACTACCCGACCTCGAAGCCTGGGCAATCTTCGCCTCGGTCGTCGAGCAGCGCTCATTCAGCGGTGCGGCCGATGCGATTGGACTTTCTAAGGCGACCGTGTCTAAGGCGATCACTCGGCTCGAAACGCATCTCGGACAGTCGCTGTTTCACCGCACCAGCCGCCGACTAACGCTGACCGAAAGCGGCAAGCGCCTGGCCGAACACGCGCAGCGCATCCTCGCCGAGGCCAACGCAGCGGAAGAGGCCGCCCACGATGCCGCCACCGCGCCCGAGGGTATCGTCCGGCTCGCCGCACCGATGAGCTTCGGGCTTACGCATCTCGGACCGATCCTCGCCGATTTCCTGCTCGTGCATCCCGGCATCCAGATCGACCTGCATCTGTCCGATGCGCGAATCGACATCGTCGCCGAAGGGATCGATATCGCACTGCGCATCGCCGACCTGCCGGACAGTTCGCTGCGCGCGCGTCGGTTGTGCCCAATCAGCCTGTATGTCGTCGCCAGTCCCGCCTATCTCGCACAACGCGGCCGCCCCACACATCCCGCGCAGCTCGCCGAACACGCATGCCTGATCTATTCCAACGCCACCGCGCCGTGGCGCTTCTCGGGACCTGACGGATCCGAGGCCGCGCTGCGCCCTGACGGTCCGCTCCGCGCCAACAGCGGCGACGCGATGCTGCCTGCGCTGCGTGCCGGGCTGGGGATCGGATTGCTACCCGGGTTCATCTGCGACACCGATCTGGCGGCCGGAACGCTAGAGGCGATCCTGCCGGATTGGCGGCTTCCGCCGGTGGCGCTGCACCTCGTCACACCGCCTGGCAGCCTGCGTCCGGCCCGAGTGGAGGCACTGATCGCCTATCTGGTCGAGCGGCTCCGCACGCCACAATGAACGCCTGGTAATAATCGTTAATACGGGAAACCCCCGAGTGGCGAGTCGGATGGTTATCGCTCAGGAAGGTTTCGGAGAACGGACAACGTTAACCAGCCCCTACCCTTAGCGACTCGTGGATTTGGGCCGGTTATCGAAAAATTAACCTTTTGCGTTCAGACCTTGTGAGGTTAATGGTTCGTGTCGCTGCCGAGCAGAGTTCGGGGACACTGACAGGGGATTTTGCCGATGCGCGTATTGCTGATCGAGGACGAGCCGACGACCGCTAAGGCGATCAATCTAATGCTCACCACCGAAGGGTTCAATGTTTACACCACGGACCTGGGCGAGGAGGGGCTCGATCTTGGCAAGTTGTATGATTACGATATCATCTTGCTCGACCTTAACCTGCCCGACATGCACGGCTATGACGTGCTTAAGAAGCTGCGAGTGGCGCGGGTTTCCACGCCGGTGCTGATCCTGTCGGGGGTCAACGAGATGGATAGTAAGGTGCGCAGTTTCGGCTTCGGCGCCGACGATTACGTCACCAAGCCGTTCCACCGCGACGAGTTGGTCGCCCGCATCCACGCCGTGGTGCGCCGCTCGAAGGGCCACAGTCAGTCAGTCATTCGCACCGGCAAACTCGCGGTCAACCTCGACGCCAAAACCGTTGAAGTCGACGGCAGCCGGGTGCATCTGACCGGCAAGGAATATGCGATGCTCGAACTCCTTTCCTTGCGCAAGGGCACCACGCTAACCAAGGAAATGTTCCTCAACCACCTGTACGGCGGGATGGACGAGCCCGAGCTCAAGATCATTGACGTCTTCATTTGTAAGCTGCGCAAGAAGCTGAGCATGGCGTGCGATGGCGAGAATTACATTGAGACAGTATGGGGCCGCGGCTACGTGCTGCGCGAACCCGACGACGTCCGCGAGGCGCAGGTCGCCTGACGCGCTTCACAAGTTCCCAAGCGGGGGGATGATGGGCCGCGGTTCCGGGGGGGATCGCGGCTTTTCCGTGGTGCGGTAGGCACCGTCCTCCAATCGTTCCCTTGAACCTGTTCCGGTGCATACCAGCCGGCCCCCGATCCGACCGTCCGGTTGCACCTTGAAAGAGTCCGGGGTGACGGGACTCTATGGCAAAGGCACTAGCCCGAGCCGACGGCGAGATCCCATACCGGGCCCTCGGCCTCCCAGATTTTTCTTCCAGTCACGTGGCCAATGGCTCAGCGTCTTGTCGTGAACCGTCGCTCCGCGCATTGTATCGCCGACCTCAAACTACAGTAGCCGCCCCATGTCGTAGCGCCTAGTGAAGCCGACGAACATTCCCTCGATATGCTACTGGACCCGACTCAAAAGGTTGGACGTCATACCATACAGCGTAGCGTTATAAGCTGCTCACGGGCAGGTGAACGGGGTTACACCTCTGGATAGTCCGCCGCACGGTGGCTGCCGGAACAGGCCCGGCATATCGGCGTGGCGGATCACTTCTGCTCCCACACCAATTCGCCGCCGACCCAGGTCTGGCGCACCTGCATCATGCGCAAATTCGCCGGGCTTGCCAGCAGCGGGTCCGAGTCCACCACAATGAAGTCTGCCCGCATTCCCGGTGCCAGCCGTCCGATACGGTCCTCGGCGAACCCGGCATAGGCCCCGCCGGTGGTGAACGCCGCCCACGCCTGTTCGCGGCTCACCCGCTCCTCGGGCCGCCAGCCACCAAACGGCTCGCCCGCCGGATCCTCGCGAGTGAACGCCGCCGCCCAGCCGACAAACGGATTGGGACTCTCGACCGGATAGTCCGATCCGAACGCGAGATGCGCGCCGTTCTTCAACATCGTCGCCCAGGCATAGGCCCCCGCGAGGCGGGCCGGACCGAGCCGCGCCTCAGCCATCGTCCGGTCCGACGTGGCATGGGTCGGCTGCATGGAGGCTATGATTCCATTCTTGCCGAAGCGCGGCAAATCGGTGGGATCGACCACCTGCGCATGTTCGATCCGCCAGCGCCGGTCTCCTTGGTAGGTCCCTGCCATCTGGTCGATCGAATCGAGCACCTGCGCATTCGCCCGGTCACCGATCGCGTGGACGGCGATCTGGAAGCCGTCCATCGCGCCGCGGCTCATGCTGTTCTGGATCTGGTCGTCGGACAAGAACCCGGCGCCGCTATGCCCGGAGCTGTCCGTATAAGGCGCTTTCAGCCATGCACCGCGCGATCCCAGCGCCCCGTCGGCATAGAGCTTGATCCCGCCCATGCGCAGCTTATCGGCATAAAGCCACGGCGTCGGGCCGGAGCCGGCAACCTGGATCGCGGTATCGACCCCTAGCGCGTAGCTCATGATCCGGACATGCAGCAGGCCCAAGTCGGCGAGTCGCCGAAACACCAGCCAGTCGTCGAGTGTGGTACCCATATCGGCAGTGGCAGTCACGCCATCGCCAAGCAGGATTTTTTGCGCGGCTAGAAAAGCGGCGTTGCGGTCCTTGGCCGTAGGCTGCGGGACCGTCTTCGCTATGATCGCGCGCGCGCTGTCGACGAACACCCCATTGGGGATGAGGCCGGTTCTCTCGATCCTTCCGCCGGCAGGGGTCGAAGTCTTGGCCGTGACGCCTGCCGCCTTCATTGCCGCGCTATTGGCCCAGCCGGCATGACCGTCCGCGCGATCAAGCCACACCGGGCGATCGGAGACGACCGAATCGAGATCGGCCGCGGTCGGAAAGCGGCCTAACCCCCATTTCTCCTGGTTCCAGCCGCCACCACGAATCCATCTGCGGTTGGGATTGGCCGCGACATAGGCCGCTATCCGGGCTTTCGCCTCCTCGAGTGACTTGGTGTCGGACAGGTCGAGTTCGAGCGAGCGGAAGCCGAGTTCCATGACGTGCCCGTGCGCGTCTATGAACCCGGGAAGGATCGTTTTTCCCTTCAGGTCGGCGCGCCAGTCGAGCTTCTCGGGTTTCTTGTCGCCGTGCTGAAGGAGGCGCGTGATCTTACCGTCAGGCGAGATCAGCATGCCATCGAACCGAACGACTTTCCCACTCGCGTCGAGAGTCATGCCATTGACGTTGTCGACGAGGGCGTCGGCATGAACGGGGGTGGCAAGGAGGAGTGCAGCAACGAGCACTGCTGTCATTCCGGACATATTGCGGAGTCTGCTGCGCCGCCTACCCACCGACTTCGGCTCCAGCCGCCCGGTGGACGTTGGAACGAGTACGACGTGACGGGGGAAAACGCGCCTCACTTCGACAATCTCCGTACCAGCGCGCTAGTATCCTGCCGCGCCCCACCGAGCTTTTGCACTTCCGCGTAAAACTGGTCGATCAGCGCCGCGACCGGCAATGTCGCCCCGTTGACCTTGGCTTCGTCGAGCGCGAGCCCAAGGTCTTTCCGCATCCAATCCACAGCGAAGCCGAAGTCAAATTCGTCTTTCGCCATCGTCGCCCAGCGATTTTGCATTTGCCAGCTCGCCGCCGCCCCACCCGACACCGCCTCAAACACCTTGTCCAAGTCGAGAGCGCTCGCCTGCGCGAAGCGCACCGCCTCGGACAGACCCTGAAGCACGCCCGCTATACAGATTTGATTGACCATCTTGGTGGTCTGGCCCGCCCCGGCCGCTCCGACATGGACAATCCGCGCGGCATAGGCCGCCATCAACGGTCCGGACTTGGCCAGCGCCTCGGGGCTGCCACCGCACATGATCGAGAGTTTGCCGCTCTCGGCCCCCGCCTGCCTGCCCGATACCGGCGCGTCGACCACCAGTGCACGCTCCGCCGCCAGCCGCCGGGCGATTCCGGCGGAGACGGTGGTGTGGTCGATGAACACCGCATCCTCGCGCATTGCCGCGAACGCCCCGTCGGCGCCCAGTGTCACGTCAGCAAGGTCGTCGTCATTGCCAACGCAGGTGAGCACCGCGTCCGCACCAACCGCTGCGTCGGCCGGGGTCAAAGCGACGCTACCGCCGTATTTCGCCGCCCAGGCGTCGGCTTTCGCCCGAGTGCGATTGTAGACGGTGACGCTGTGCCCAGCGGTGGCGAGATGCCCCGCTATGGGCGCGCCCATCACGCCAGTCCCGATGAATGCAAGTTTAGCCATGGCGACTGCGCATAAGGCGTGTTCCAAGAGCGCGCCAGATGGTCTAGGTCGCGCCCACCCTCCGTTCGTGCCGAGCGCGTCGAGGCACCGCCCTTGCCTGGGCGTCGGACCAGAGAACGGCCCTTAGACACGCTCGGGGCAAACGGAAGATTTTTGATGGCTACTGTGCCGAAGACCAGCGACGCGTCCCTACCCGTCACCCTCGCCGACGTGCAGACCGCGCACGCGCGGATCCGTGATGCGATCGTCCGCACCCCGACGCTGATTTCGCGTACGCTCTCACAACTGACTGGCGCGACGGTCTACCTCAAGTTCGAGAATTTACAGTTCACTGCCGCTTACAAGGAACGCGGCGCGCTCAATACGTTGTTGCAGCTCGACGAGGAAGCTCGCTCCAAAGGCGTGATTGCGGCCTCGGCCGGCAACCACGCCCAGGGTATCGCTTATCACGCGCACCGGCTTGGCATCCCCGCTACGATCGTGATGCCAACCACCACACCGACTGTGAAAGTGATGCAGACAGAGAGCCACGGCGCGACCGTGATCCTGGAGGGCCAGACTTTCGACGCCGCCGCCGCGCATGCCCTGAAGCTGGTCCAGGAGGTCGGCTATACATTTGTCCACCCGTTCGACGACGTCCGCGTCATCTCAGGGCAAGGCACCGTCGCGATCGAAATGCTCGAAGACGTGCCGAGCATCGACACTTTCGTCATCCCGATCGGC